>ERZ772954.1942-NODE-1942-length-14471-cov-10.282811_pt1 | contig 14471 bp, 12 predicted proteins | sample MGYA00580684_ERZ772954 | MGnify/ENA primary metagenome ERZ772954 (study PRJEB29015, sample SAMEA2737654) | human gut metagenome | biome: human gut; feature: human-associated habitat; material: faeces | place: China | collected 2012 ...
CAAACGCAGAAATGCGGTCGGTGGCAACCATGATCAGGCTGTCGCCATTGTCGTAAATTTCACGGACTTTGCCTTCTTTGATGGGCTTGAATGCAGTCATAGTCAAACACTCCATTTCCCTTTTTCCGGCCGCCGGGCGCGGCACATCCTTACAGCACTATTGTACCATGCCGGGTGCCGGTTTGAAAGAAACAGATGGGAGAGATTTGCCCCGCGTTTTGCAAATTTCTCGTGAAAAATGTGCAAAAATCATCGGATGAATTCGTCGTTTTGACGATAAAAGTCGTACTTTCAGCGCGAATGAGACAAAAAACGACCCGCTTTTTTGTGGAATGCGCAGATGGACACAGCCCGGCGGATAGGGTATGCTGAAAGGCGGCAGCTTTGCTGTACAGAAAGGAAAATTCTGCTTATGATACCTCAGATCATTGCGCACCGTGGCGCATCCTATCTGGCACCGGAAAACACGCTGGCGGCTTTCCGCAAGGCGATGGAGATCGGGGCCGACGGTGTGGAAATGGACGTACAAAAGACGCTGGACGGCGGCCTTGTGATCCACCACGACTATATCATCGACCTGCACACCGATATTTCCGGCCGTATCTACGATATGACCGAAGGCGAGCTGAAAGACCTGGACTTCGGCAGCTGGAAGGACGTTGCCTATAAAGATGAGAAGATCGCCACCCTGGCCGAGGCACTGGCCCTGTGCAGGAGCATGGAGGGCTGCGCGGTCCAGCTGGAAATGAAATCCACCATGGACAACGACCCGGCTTTTGTGTCCGGTGTGGTGGATGCCATCCGCGCGGCAGACATCGCCGACCGACTGGTCCTTATTTCGTTCAACCACGACCTGCTGCGGCAGGCCAAGGCCCTGATGCCCCAGCTGCGGGTGGGCGTGCTGCTGTACGGCGCATTCGAGAGCATGGTGCTGCCGCCGCCGGTCATCTGGAAGGACCTGGGCCTGGTGAACGGCATGGAGGATGAGGAAGCGGCGCTGGACGAAGAGCTGGCCGCCCTGCCGGTGGATGCGGGCATGGACCCGGATGAGGAAAACGGCTGGATGACCCGCTGGGTGAACGACAAGGTGAGCATGCTGCGGGCAAACTTCCCCGGGGAGAGCCTGCAGGCGGTGGCAAAGCATCTGGCCGACCAGCACAACCCGGTGGCCTATGTCAAAAGCCTGGACTTTGCGCCGGAGTACGTCAGCTGCGAATACCACACCGCCTACAGCAACCCGGACTTTATCCCAAAGCTCCAGGCCATGGGCATCAAGGTGGCCCTGTGGACCGTGGACACGGAAAAGGCTGTCCGGAGCCTGCTGCCCCTGGGGCCGGACTGCATCGTGACCAACCGCCCTGACCGCGTGCGGGAATGGGTGGAAGAAAATCAGTGACACAGAGATCGGAAAGGCTTCTCCTTTGGGAGAAGTCTTTTTTGCTGCCCTTGACAAACAGGGACAGTGGGATTACAATAGTCTCATATCGAACAGTTTTATAGAAAACAGTTTGAGCAAAAAACAATTCAGAAGGAACCGATCGTATGTGTGACGAAAAACAGAACGAATGCAGAGACCACGGGGATCCACCCTGGGAGGGGCCGCAGGTCATCCCGGCCCAGATCCGCCGGGTGGACAACCTGATCTTCCGCAAGATCAACCAGTTTGCCCGCGCCAACGGTGTGGAGCAGGCCACCCCGATGCACGGTTGGATCATCGAGTATCTTTACCGGCACCGGGAGGAGCAGGTGTTCCAGCGGGACATTGAGCGGGAGTTTTCCATTACCCGCTCCACCGTGACCAACATCCTGCAGCTGATGGAGCGCAAGGGCTACATCCAGCGCCAGAGCGTGCCGCAGGATGCCCGGCTGAAACAGCTGGTGCTGACGGAAGAGGGCGTCCGCTTCCATGAAAACACCATCCTCTCCTTCCACCAGACGGACGACTATGTGGCCGGGCTGCTGACGGAAGAGGAAAACGCCGAGCTGCTCCGGCTGCTGAACAAGCTGAGGGACGCGCTGAAGTGAACCATTTGAAATGGCCGCCGCATGCGCTCTGGCCATATTCAGCGGAAGAATTATTTTGCTTTGCATTTGCGTGGAAAGCTCCCGGTTGGCCCGCCCAAGTATAACGCAAGAGTGTTCGACTCTTGTCAAAACGCCGAAAAGATGTTTGCGAAAATGTTAATTATGAACAATTTCCGAAAGTTTTGCAAACATCTTGACATTAAATCTGTTTTGTATAGAATTGTTTTGTACCAAACAAATAAAATTAACAGGAGGTAACTCAGATGATCAAAAAGCTCGTGTCACATCTGGGCGAGTATAAACGCGCCGCAGTCCTGACACCGCTCTTTGCAGCCCTGGAAGCCGTGATGGATGTGCTGCTGCCCACCATCATGGCCTTTATCATTGACCTGGGCATTGAAAAGGGCGATATGCACGCCATCGTCAAGTATGGTCTGCTCACCTTTCTTGTGGCAGCCATTGCGCTGCTGCTGGGCGTTCTGGCCGGTAAATATGCCGCCGAGGCATCCACCGGCTTTGCCGGCAATCTGCGCGATGCCATGTATGAGAACATCCAGCACTATTCCTTCTCCAACATCGACAAGTTCTCCACGGCGGGCCTTGTCACCCGTATGACCACCGACGTGACCAACGTGCAGAATGCGTTCCAGATGATCGAGCGCATGTGCGTGCGTGCCCCGGTGCATCTGGTGTTTGCACTGTTCATGGCTGTGGTCATCGGGGGCCCGTTGTCGCTGGTGTTCGTGGTGGCGGTAGTCTTTCTGGTGGCGGTGCTGGCCAGCATCATGATCCCCACCTTCCACATCTTTGACCGCGTGTTCAAGAACTACGACAACCTGAACGCCTCGGTGCAGGAGAATGTGTCCGCCATCCGCGTGGTCAAGAGCTTTGTGCGCGAGGGCTTTGAGAACGAGAAGTACACCAAGGCCTGCGAGAGCCTGTACAACCAGTTCGTCAAGGCCGAGAGCCGCCTGAGCTTCAACAACCCCGCCATGCTCACCGCCGTTTACGGCTGCAACATCGCCCTGAGCTGGCTGGGTGCCAAATATGTGCTGCATGGTGCCATCACCACCGGTCAGCTCAACGCCCTGTTCGGATACATCATGAACATCCTCATGGCTCTGATGATGCTGAGCATGGTCTTTGTGATGATCGCCATGTCGGCCGCTTCCGCCAAGCGTATCGTGGAAGTGCTGGACGAGACCACCGACCTGCCCCCGGCCAAGCAGCCGGTGCAGCAGGTGAAGGACGGCAGCATCGAGTTCGACCATGTTTCCTTTCAATATAAGCATGGTTCGGGCCGTCCGGTGCTGAACGATATCACCTTTTCCATCAAGCCCGGCGAGACGCTGGGCATCATCGGCGGCACCGGCAGTGCAAAGTCCAGCCTGGTGCAGCTGATCCCCCGCCTGTACGATGCCGAAAGTGGTACCGTGCGGGTAGGCGGTGTGGATGTGCGGGATTACAACCTGGACGTCCTGCGCCACGAAGTGTCCATGGTGCTGCAGAAGAACGTGCTGTTCAGCGGCACCATCCTCGACAACCTGCGCTGGGGCGACGCGAACGCCAGCGAGGAAGAGTGCATCCGCATGGCCAAGCTGGCCTGTGCGGATGAGTTCATCGAGCGCTTCCCGGATAAGTACAATACCTGGATCGAGCAGGGCGGCTCCAACGTGTCCGGCGGCCAGAAGCAGCGCCTGACCATCGCCCGCGCTCTGCTGCGCAAGCCCAAGGTGTTGATCCTGGACGACTCCACCAGCGCAGTGGACACCGCCACCGACGCCAAGATCCGCAAGGCCTTCCGGGAAGAGATCCCCGGCACCACCAAGATCATCATTGCACAGCGCATCTCCTCGGTGCAGGATGCAGACCGCATCCTGGTGCTGGACAACGGCCAGATCAACGGCCTGGGCACCCACGAGGAGCTGCTCAAGACAAACAAGATCTATCAGGAAGTTTACAACAGCCAGACCCAGGGCGGCGGCGATTTTGACAAGCAGGGAGGTGAGCAGTAATGGCACAGGTGAAAGAAGTGAAGGGCCCCGGCCCCCGTAGGATGGGCGGCCCCAAGCCGAAGGTTGAGAATCCGGGCAAGCTGCTCAAGCGGATCATGGATGAGGTGTTCAAGCACTATCTGCCCCACTGCATCCTTGTGCTGGTCTGCATCATCGTCAGCGCGCTGGCAAACGTGCAGGCAAGCCTCTTCCTCAAGACCCTGATCGATGATTACATCGTCCCCATGACCAAGCAGGCCACACCGGACTTCGGCCCGCTGGCAGGCGCACTGGTGCGCATCGGTTGCATCTACGCCATCGGCGTGCTGGCCGCATGGCTCAACGCCCGTATCATGGTCAACGTGACCCAGGGCACCCTGCGCAACCTGCGCGTCCAGCTTTTCACCCACATGGAAAGCCTGCCCATCCGGTATTTTGACTCCCACCCCCACGGCGACATCATGTCGGTGTACACCAACGATGTGGACACCCTGCGCCAGATGATCAGCCAGAGCATTCCCCAGCTGGTGTCCAGCGCCATCACCATCGTGTCCGTGTTCACCAGCATGTGCCTGATGAGCTGGCAGCTCACCGTTGTCACCATGCTGATGGTGGCCCTGATGCTGTTCTGCTCCAAGAAGATCACTGCCATGAGCGGCAAGTACTTTGTGGCCCAGCAGAAGGATCTGGGCAAGGTGAACGGCTACATCGAAGAGATGATGGAGGGCCAGAAGGTCGTCAAGGTGTTCACCCACGAGCAGAAGGCTCTGGATGGCTTCCGGCAGCTGAACGATAAGCTGAAGGAAAGCGCCAAGCAGGCCAACAGCTACGCAAACATCATCATGCCCGTTACCGCACAGCTGGGCAATATCAGCTATGCAGTCTGTGCTCTGGCAGGCGCGGCCATGGCCGTTGGCAATGTCGGCGGCATGACCCTGGGTACCGTGATGGCCTTCCTGAGCCTGAACAAGAGCTTCAATATGCCCATCAGCCAGGTGTCCATGCAGGCCAACAGCGTAATCATGGCACTGGCCGGTGCGGAGCGTATCTTCAAGATGATGGACGAGACCAGCGAGACCGACGAAGGCTATGTCACCCTGGTCAACGTCAAGTATGGCAAGGATGACGAGCTGATGGAGACCACCGAGCGCACCGGCATCTGGGCCTGGAAGCATCCCCACCACGACGGCACCACCACCTACCACAAGCTGGCAGGCGACATCACCTTTACCGATGTCGATTTTGGCTATGTGCCGGAAAAGACCGTTCTGCACGGGATCAACCTCTATGGCCGCCCGGGCCAGAAGATCGCCTTTGTCGGCTCCACCGGTGCCGGCAAAACGACCATCACCAACCTGATCAACCGCTTCTACGATATCGCAGACGGCAAGATCCGGTATGATGGCATCAACATCCGCAAGATCAAAAAGGACGATCTGCGCCGCTCTCTGGGCATCGTTCTGCAGGATACCCACCTGTTCACCGGCACGGTCATGGAGAACATCCGCTATGGCCGTCTGGAAGCCACCGACGAGGAGTGCATCGCCGCAGCCCGTCTGGCCAACGCCGACGGCTTCATCAAGCGCCTGCCCGAGGGCTACAACACCATGCTGACCTGCGACGGTGCGAACCTGTCGCAGGGCCAGCGCCAGCTGCTGGCCATCGCCCGCGCCGCCGTGGCCGACCCGCCGGTGCTGATCCTCGATGAGGCAACTTCCTCCATCGACACCCGCACCGAGGCACTGGTGCAGCGCGGCATGGACGGCCTGATGTACGGCCGCACCAGCTTCGTCATCGCCCACCGCCTGTCCACCGTCCGCAATGCAGACTGCATCGTGGTGCTGGAGCAGGGCCGCATCATCGAGCGCGGCAGTCACGACGAGCTGATTGCCAAGAAGGGCAAGTATTACCAGCTCTACACCGGCAACCTCGCCGAAAACTGATCAAGACATCTCTCCTCAATAACACAGCGCCCCCGCCGGGATCTCTCCCAGCGGGGGCGCTGTGCTTTATATCATAAATGTTTTTAGTGGATCAGGTTCACGAATACGGGGCAGAGCACCGCGGTGAGCACACCGGCCACTGCAATGGACAGGCCGCTCATGGCACCCTCCACCTCACCCATCTGCAGGGCCTTGCTGGTACCCACGGCATGGGCCGAGGTGCCAATGCCCACGCCCTTGGCAATGGGGTCGGTGATGTGAAACGCCTTGCAGACCGTCTCGGCCAGCAGGTTGCCCACGATGCCCGTCAGGATGACGATGGCACCGGTCAGGGCTGCAATGCCGCCCAGCTCTGCAGCTACATCCATGCTGATGGCGGTGGTCACGGATTTGGGCAGCAGAGTGGCGTACTGCTCCTGGGTCAGGTGCAGCGCCAGCGCCAGAGCCAGCGCGCTGCCCAGACTGACCAGCGTGCCCACCGAGATGCCCGCAATGATGGCGGCGGCGTTTGCCTTGAGCAGGTCGAGCTTTTCATACAGCGGGATGGCCAACGCCACGGTGGCGGGCAGCAGCAGGTAGTTCACCGGGGCGGCGCTGACCTTGTAGTCGGCATAAGGGATACCGCATACCGACAGGAAAACGATCACAAAGACCGCACCCAGCAGCAGCGGGTTAAAAAATGCCTTTCCGGTCACTCTGTTCACCAGGGCTCCCAGCGCAAAGGCGGCCAGTGTCAGCAGCACACCCCAGGCAACAGAGCCCGAAAGGAACTCATTCAGCAATTCCATCATCGGCAGCAGTCTCCTTGTTCTTTTTGCGGCTGGTCAAAGCCTGGGTGGTCTTTCCGGCGGTCACCATGACCAGAACCGTGACCGGAATGATGGCAATGATGATGGGCAGCAGCATCTCCCCCATCTCCGCCCAAAGCTCCATCACGCCTGCGGCGGCGGGCACAAAGAGCAGCGGGAAGATGCCGGTGAGAAACACACCCACCTCTTTTACATCCTCCAGCCGGATCAGCCGGAAGTTCAGGGCCAGCAGCAGCAGCACAAGCCCGTACACACTGGCCGGAACCGGCAGCGGCAGTACGGCATGACATACTTCCCCCAGAAAGCAAAACGCGAGGATACGTGCAAATTGAAACAGATAATTCGTAAAAAAATCCCCCTTGTCTAACAGCTAAGTCAAAATTATAGCCCAAAACCTCCGGGGGCGCAACAGCAATATCTGACAAGGATTGTTATATTTTGCCGGAAAAACTGTGGAAAAGAAAAGGGCCCGGCAGAAAGCGCACACCCATGTGCCGCGATCTGCCGGGCCGATGCACCGCAAAGCGGTGTTTTTCTGTGTTTCCCGCACGCTCCCTCAGTTCCGCAAAACAGCTTCAATCCGTTCCTTGTCCAGCCCTTCGCCGATGACGATGAGCACCTCCTGCCCTGCCGGAATGGGAGCCGCGGTCAGGCCGTCGGCGGTGGCATTCAGCTCCACCCAGCCGGCGGCATCCTGCACAAAACCCTTGACCCGCAGCACCCGGCCGCAGGCGGCATCCGTGAACAGGCTGGGAATGCGCGCTTCCAGCTGCTGCCGGGGCAAGCCCAGCTCGAGGAAATACGCCGAACCGAATGCGTCGTGCGCATCAAAGCAGAGCTTTTCGCAGTCGGCATGCTGATAGCCGCAGGCATCCAGCGCCGCAAGATCCGCATCCTCCAGGTCGGCCCAGTCCTTGATCAGAAAATCTTCTTCCGTCAGGGTACGGCTGCACTTGCAGGCCGCAAGGGCACGTTTCAGGTGGTCGATGGCGCTTTCCCGCTGGGCCTGGGTGGCCAGCTGACTGCGGGAGAGCAGGATGCGTCCGGCGCTGGCGGCTTCCGATGCCAGAATGTACTCTGCCTGCGGGGAAAGCTTCTCGGGCAGCAGGGCATCCACAACGGCAAACACATTGCCCAGTGTATACCACCGATCCAGCGGCTCATCCCGCAGGACATCAAAAAACTCGTCCACATCAAAAATGCCGCTGGGCTCCACCACCACCCGGTCGAACCCGCGCATGGCCATTGAGATGAGCTTGGTGCGCATCCGGCGCTGGTGGGTATCACAATCACACCCGCCGCTGATGGTCTCGATCTCGCAGCGTTCCCCCAGCAGATCCTGCACCAGCATGGCATCCACGTTCACAGCGCCAAAGTCATTTTCCAGAATGCAGACATGATGCCCCTGTGCGGTCAGATACGCAACATATCTGCGCAAGAACGTTGTCTTGCCCGCACCCAGAAAACCGGTGATGAGATCGACCTGTACCATACGTTCCTCCTTATGCGTGGTTGAAGCCCTTGCCGAACACCTCAGTGGTGCTCAGCATGGACATGAAGGCGTTCAAGTGCTGTTTGTGGATGAAATCCTGCAGCTGGTCGGCCTCGCGGCGGGTCAGGGTGGTGTAGATGATGTAGTGGGGCTTGTCGGTATATGCGCCGAAGCAGGGCGTATAGGTTGCGCCGCGCATCAGCTTGCGCATAACAAAATCACAGATGGGTTTCCTGTCGTCGCAGACGATGAGGATGGCCTTGCACATCTTGATCTTTTCCAGCACGGCATCAATGACCAGCGATTTCACGGTCAGACCCACAAAGGAATAGAGGGCGGTGTACAGGTCGAACACGAAGCAGGCCGCAATGACCATGAACAGGTCGGTCAGGAACAGCGCCACTGCCACGTTGTGGATGTGGGTATACTTTTCCACGATGAGGGCAATGACATCCGTGCCGCCGGAGGAAGCGCCCACATTGAACAGCAGAGCCGACGCAATGGCCGGCAGGGCAATGGCAAACAGCAGGTCGAGCATGGGCTGGTTGCTCAAGGGGCCGCGCAGGGGGCAGATCTTTTCCAGCGCCATCAGCTCCAGCGACATGACCACAGTGGCATAGCCGGTGGTCATGGCAAACTTTTTGCCCAGGAAGATCAGGCCCACTCCCAGCAGGATCATGTTGGCCGCCGAGGAAAAGGCCGAAGCCGACAGCGGGGTGAGCTTGGCCGCCAGCGCCGCCATACCGGTCACGCCGCCAAAGACAAAGTTGTTGGGGAATTTGAAAAAGTACACACCCACCGACATGATGGAAATGCTCAGCGTGATCAATGCATACTGCTTGACATATTCAACGATCTTGCTCTGCATGGAAGATTCCGCGTTCGTATCCATAAAATTTACCGTTCAATACTCCTTTTTTGTGTTCCACAACCCAAACAGACAGGCTGTACCGGAAATATTGTAACACGGAACGCCCCGGGGTCAAGGGCCAATTCCACACACGCCGTCTTTTGCGGGTGAAAACTGTCAACTCCACCAAAATTCTTCCTCAAATTTCAGCGGTTCTCCCATCGGGAACTGTTCCTTCTTTTCTTGACGCACCTCCCACCGTCCATTACAATAAAATCAGAATGGAATGGTATTTTCCTCCAAAACCGAAAGAGAGTGCAATGGCTCTTATTCCGCATTGTTCGTTTCCATGAAAGGAGGGAACGGTATGAAAAGCTGCTCTCACATCTTTGCTCTTTTGACCGCCTGCATGGTTCTGCTGTGCGGCTGTTCTGACTACCTTTCGCTTTCCAAAGCATCCACCATTTCCAACCCTCAAACGGAATATGATACCGCTCTGAAAGAATATCTTGCTTCGCTGGAAACACCGCTTTCCACCATAGAAATCAAACACGGCGAGGACACCCCTATTGTCTGGGAAGATACCGGAATGGAAGCCGCTGTCCGGCTCCTGTTGAACCGCCCGGAGGGCACCATCAGCCGCAGCGATGTCTGGAATCTCAACACGCTGACTATTACCGAACGAACCATGTTTGAGGGCGATTCGGGCACGACCACCATCGTGACCGTGACCGCCCAGCAGGGAGATGCCACGCTGGAACAGGAGATATCGGCAGTCGGAAAAGAAAGTCCGCTTCCTGCACTGGCCTCTCTGCACGATCTGCAGTATTTCGATAGCCTGCAAGCCTTTTCCTATTCTACCTCGCCGACGGCCAATCAGGCATTCACTGATTTTTCTGGGATTGAAACCATGTCCCATCTCGAACGCTTCAGCGTGAACGGGGCACGGCCCGAAACGTTGGAACCGCTTTCTCACCTGTCCCAGCTGAAACAACTCTCCCTGACCGAATGCGGCACCCTCGACCTGACACCTCTGGAAGGTCTGGACCAGTTGGAATCGCTGATCCTCTCTTCAAACGACAGGATCGTTTCGCTGGAACCGGTCACCAAACTCCCTGCACTGCGGTCGCTTTCCCTCAGCTCCGGCACAGCAGTTCCCAGTCTGGAGCCGCTGGCTCAGACCAATCTTGCCGTTCTTGATCTCGGCCTCGGGGTCGGGCAAAGCGGGCTTTACAAAGAAATTGATTATTCGCCCCTGTCCCAGCTGCCCGATCTGGTCTGTCTGAACCTGACAAATCACACCAGGGTCACCACAAAGTTCTGCAAACAGATCCTTGCCCATTCTCCTGACCTGCGTTTTCTGAACATTCAGAACACCCCTGCTTCGGAGGGCAGTGCGCTGGATGTGGAATACCTGCGGGCTTACACGGAAGCAGATCTGCTGAAACGGCTTGCCAACAAGCTGCGCAACACCCTTGGCTGACACACAAACGCGGCCCCGGAGAGGTTTTTCTTTTCTCCCGGGCCGCGTTCTGTTCCGGCTCAGCCGAACAGCTTTTTTGTGTTGTGGGTGTAGACCGAGAGCACCAGGCCCACACAGATGTACAGCATCAGCACCGAGCTGCCGCCCGCCGAATAGAACGGCAGCGTGACACCGATCACGGGCAGGACGCGCAGGTTCATGCCCACGTTCACGGCGATCTGGGCCAGCAGAGCGCCGCCGATGCCCGCGCAAATAAAGGTGCCCAGCAGATCCTCGCTGCGGGCACCGGTGAGGAAGGTCTTGATGACCAGTGCAAACAGCACACCCAGCACCACACAGCAGCCCACAAAGCCCGCCGCGTTGCCGATCCAGCTCAGGATGAAATCGTTGTGGGCGTTGGGCACGCTGTAATAACTGCCGCCAAATAGCCCGTTGCCAAAGATGCCTCCCGAACCAAGCGCGATCTCGCCGCGCTGCTGCTGATAGATGATGTTCTTCCAGATGGTCTCGCTGGGGGCCCAGCCGGTCTTGTTATCGGGATCGATGACGGCAAGGATACGGTACCACTGGTATCCCTTGCCGATCTTATCGCTGAAAAAGGCGAACGCCGTCGCCATAGCCACTGCCGCCGCCGAGACCGCCCCCAGGATATACTTCCAGCTCAGGCCCGCCGCAAACATCATGCAGCAGCCGATGATGGCATAGATGATGGCAGTGCCGTCGTCGCCCTGAACATGGATGATGAGGATGGGCACTGCCAGATGCAGCAGCAGCTTGCCCAGCTCCTTTGGCTCGTTGAGCCGGGTGCGCACATTGTTCAGGTGCATGGCAAAAGTCAGGATAAAGCTGATCTTGGCCAGCTCCGTGGGCTGCAGGGTAAAGCCCCCCAACTTGTACCAGGAATAGTTGTCGGTATCACCCGCGTTATAGCCGATGGTCAACGGGCCGATGCTCACATTGCGCAGCACCAGCGTGGGCAGCACCATGCCCCAGGTCAGGGCCACGTGCACCGGCCACACCTTCACCAGGCTGCGGTAATCGATATTGGACAGCAGCACCGCAATGACCAGCCCAATGAGGGCCGCGCCTGCCTGCACCGCCGCCCGGCGGTAATCGCCCAGACCGGTGATCTGGCCGGTGATCTCATCCACGGCAAAGCCATTGCCCTGCTTGGCTGCCCAGCTCGAAAGTGCTGTCACAGCCATTACGCTGCTGAAGATGCACAGCAGCAGGTAAGTTTTATCGGTGCGCCTGAAGTAGCGCCGAATGTTTTCCAAACGAAAACACCTCTTTCTTTCATTGGATCGCCCGCTCAGGTCTGCTTCACTCGTCCGCAATGCCGGAGAGGGCGTATACTGCTCCATTATGTTATATAAGTATACCGCACCACCCATTTTTGCGCAAGATTGCGGAAGTTTTTTCCACAGATCTTTTCATCCTGTGACAACTCTGCAAAATATTTGCCGCAGCCTTGACAAAGCCCCCTCCACCTTCTAAAATGAAAGCTGGAGACCTGCTTTTTCGGCAGGATTTTTCCGGAGGAACTTCCAAGATGAAAACAAACTCTCATCGCTTTCTGTGCGCGCTCTGCGCACTGACTGTTTTTATTTCCGCGCTCTTCCCTGCTTCTGCTTTTGCCGCACAGGCAGCCGACACCGTGGCCCAGACCACGCTGACCACTGCCGATGCCCGGGAGATGCAGCAGGCCGACAGCGCCGTGACCGCCCTGACCGGCAGCGACGCTTACGCTGAGATGACCCGTGCCCAGCGGCTGGATGCCGCCGTAGCACAGCTGCAGCAGCTGGCCGAAGAAGGGCTTGTTTCGGCGCGCTCTCTCCATGTGGACGAAGAAAACGGCATGGTCAGCTTTGCGTACAGCTGCGGCGCGCTGGGCGGCGTTCTGGTGGAAGACCCGGACGAGGAAAACACACCCTTCGCCCTTTCCGAACTGCCCGCTGTGGACCTGCACGAAATGTCCAACGCCCCGCAGGGTGATCTGGGCAGCGCCATGATCTACTACGCCTTTGACAACACCGTGAACAGCTCCCGCTACCCGTACTACTCCTATATGAAGGGCTTCTGGACCGCGATGGGCCTGCACACCCGAATCGATAGCACAGTCACCGTCTCTGACCTGAAACGGATGAACGATTACGGGCTGTGCATCCTCAGCGCCCACGGCTCCTACTACACCTACACCTCTGGTTTTCTGTTCAAGCAGACCCGTACCGAGCCGGTCATCCTGCTGACGGAGGAATCGGATTTTTACAAGGACCTCTACTACGGCATCGATCTGCTGACCCACCGGGTCATCAAGATCAACGGTCTGTACTGCATCACGCCCAGCTTTTTCCAGGCGGCTTACCGGGGCGGCCAGCTCAAGGACACCGTAGTGCTCTCCGAGACCTGTGAGTTCCTTGGCGTGAGCGGCAGTCTGGATACCTCCATGGCCGATGCCCTGCTGGCCGGTGGTGCCAAAGCAGTGGCAGGCTATGTGAACAACGTCTACACCGTGTATTCCCGCAGTATGCTGTGGGATACCGTCAACCACCTGATCCTGGGCCAGACCCTGCAGGAATCCGTTCAGCACTCCATGGATACCTATGGCGCGGATGATCTGGTCTGGTACAACGCGCAAGGCGGCAAGCGCCCCCATGCGGCGGCAGCTTACCCGCTGCTGTTCGGTGATGTGGGGGTCCGGCTGATCGAACCGAACGCGGCACCTGCCCCGCAGGAAGTACAGCAGGCCGCTTGAGCGTTGCACTTTTGCTCGATTTATATTATACTGGGGGATGGCAGAAGCTTCTGTCATCCCTTTTGTATTACGATTAAACCTCTCAGTCGCCTGCGGCGACAGCTCCCCTAATAGGGGAGCCCTTGGCAAAACGGTTTCGTTTCTGCTGAACTCCTGAAGTTTGATCAAATAATCGAGGTATCCTATGAGCGAATATATTACACACTCCAGAGAAGAGACCGTTGCGCTGGGCCGGAAGCTGGCGGCAGTGCTGCCGGACGGGGCCTTGATTGCCTTCACCGGCGGTCTGGGCGCGGGCAAGACCGCCTTTTGTGAGGGCCTGGCCGAGGGGCTGGGCTGCATCGACCCGGTCAGCAGCCCCACCTTTGCCATCGTCAACTATTACCGCGGCCCCCGTCCGCTGGCCCACTTCGACCTCTACCGCATCTCCACCGAGAACGACCTGTGTGCCGCCGGTTTCTACGATTATCTGGATCAGGGTGCCATTGTGGCCGCTGAGTGGAGCGAGAATTTCGCCGACCTGCTGGCCCCGGAAGACCCGATCTACATCAACATCGACCGGGTGGATGACACCACCCGCCGCATCACCATCAAGGGGGTCAGCGTATGAATATCTTAGCCGTAGACACCGCCGGTAAAACGCTGGGCGTGGCCCTGCTGCAGGACGACCGCCTGAAATACGAGTGCTATCTGGACGGCGGCATGACCCACAGCGAGACCCTGATGCCGCTGGTGGATCACTGCCTGAAGCTGTGCGGCCTGACCTGTGCAGACATCGACCTGTTCGGTGTGAACGCAGGCCCCGGCAGCTTTACCGGCCTGCGCATCGGGCTGGCCGCCGTCAAGGGGCTGGCTTTCCCCCGCGAGACCCTCTGTGCCCCGGTCTCCACACTGGAAGCGCTGGCCGCTGCCCACACCGGCGAGGGCACCGTGCTCTGCGCACTGGATGCCCGCCGTGCCCAGGTGTACAGCGCCGCTTTTGACCTGGCCACCCACACCCGCCTGCTGGATGATGATGCCCGGGCTGTGGCCGACCTTGCCCAATTTGTAGAAAATTGCAAAAAGCCCCTGTTTTTTGTTGGTGATGGCGCATCTCTGTGCTATAATAAATACGGCAGTG
>ERZ772954.1947-NODE-1947-length-14431-cov-4.870200_pt1 | contig 14431 bp, 10 predicted proteins | sample MGYA00580684_ERZ772954 | MGnify/ENA primary metagenome ERZ772954 (study PRJEB29015, sample SAMEA2737654) | human gut metagenome | biome: human gut; feature: human-associated habitat; material: faeces | place: China | collected 2012 ...
ACGTTGTTGTTTCCGGCTCCGATCAGGTTCTGTTTGATCTGCTCATTCGTTCCCTGAATGGTAGAAACAATGGAAATAATGGATGCAATACCGATAATAATACCGAGCATCGTCAGCATAGAACGCAGTTTATGCGACCATACACCCTGAAATGCCAGTCTTATATTTTCTAACACATTCTACCTCCTGTTTTCAACTGCACGGCAAGTACTGAAAAACGCATGCCCGATCAGTATAACTGATCTGCGAATCCGCTTCCTTCCAGTTCTTTTACCGGTGCACCTTCTTTTACTGCTTTTCCGTATGGAAAGGCGATCCAGTCTGTCTCACTGACTCCTTCTTTTACTTCAATATAGGTGGAATATAATGTCTGTCCTGTACGGACATACTGTTTCTTCAGTTTTTTATTTTTTCCTTCTATATATACATAGCTCTGCCCGTTTTCCATGCGGATCAGTGCTTTTGGCAAATAAACGGAAGATCCGTTTCCGCCGTTTCCTTCGATCTGGATATCCACGTATTCATGATTGATCAGATCATCAGAATCCTCAATATAGGCAGTAAAAGGATAGCTGGAAGCATTCGGATTGCTGTCTCCGCCATAAGAATTGCCATCAGCGTTAGACGGATATTTGGAAATCTCTGTGATCTCTGCTGTGATCGGTGTACCGCTCTCCTGTGCCGTTCCGGTAATTGTGGAACCGACAACGACGTTTCCGAGATCCATCTCGCTAATCCTGCCCTTCACATACATTCCTTTGTTGCTTGTCACTGTCAGAAAAGCTTCTCCGTCAACCTGTCCGACTTTCGGATCGCCGACGGTTTTCACCACACCGTTGATTGTTGCCTTCACCGTAGCCTCATCCAGTTTTCTCTGTGCCTGGCTGACACTGACTTCCGCATCACGGATATCCAGCTCAAGTTCCTTGATTTCTTTTTCTTTTTCGGCGATCGCCTGTTTGAGTTCCGATACGGTATAAATGCCATCACCCGGTTCAAACGGACCATCACCCGGATCGTCTGGTTCATCCGGATCGTCCGGTTCATCCGGATCATCGTTCTGCGGATCCCGGATATCCGGCACTTTTTTGGTAATGCCCTGGCTGGTAAAGATCCAGGTCACATCCGGAGCATAGGCTTTGCCTGCATCGATCGTTCCGTTGATCGTCACGGATTTGATATATCCGCCCGCCAGAGAATCTCCCTCTCTGATCTGCAAAACTGCATAGCAGCCTTTTCCGTCTTTATTCACACCGCCTTCTTTTCTGGAACTGCCATCGGTATTGAATCCAAGGATTTTGTTCATGAAAGATGCCGAAACCTCTGCTCCTTCTTTGCAAAGATAAACATATGGATCGCTTTTCGTCCCGCTTCCTTTATAGTATTTCGTCTTATAATCCAGTTTCTGGTACGCCTTTGTCTTTGCAAGCGGAGAATCTTCCGTCTCTTCTTCTGTTTCTGGCTCGGATTCCGTTTCTGCCGGATATGCCGGCTCCGTGGAAGGCGTCGTGCTTTCCGGCGTCTGGCTTTCCGTCTGCTGCGTTGTCTCCCCGCCGGCCGTTCCTGTGCTGTCACTGCCATCGCTGTTTCCGTCAATGACCTGCACATCCGCACCTGCTGCCGTGGAAACCAGTGAAACATTATGTTTCACAATCGCTGCCCTGGCTTCCTCATATCCATCTGCTCCACCGTCATCCAGATCATCTGAACTGTCATCCGGCTCATCCAGAGGAGAGACACCGGATGAGCTGCCTTCACTGTCTGCCACCGGTGTGATCTTCTTTAATTTTTCCAGATCATTTTTTGCTCCCTGCAGCTCCAGTTCCTGGATCTGTTTGTTGATCTGTTCTTCTTCCAGCTTCAGCTGCAGGAGGGTTTTGTCATATTCCAGAAGGGTGTCACCGATTTTTACTTTATCACCCTTTTTTACATAAACTTTTTCTACGATACTGTCACTTTCCAGGTAGACATCCTGTGAGGCATTTGCCGTAACATAACCGCTGGTCGAAGTACCTTCATCCCACCAGCCGCTGTTCAGGTAAGATACCTGCGTGACATCCACGGCACTGCCGCCGCCTCTTACGGCTCTTGCGATCCCCGTGATCGTGATCGCACACGCCAGCAGTGCTGCTGTTATGATCATCACATTCTTTTTTTTCAAAGAGTTTCCTCCTTTCGGTCACGTTCTGAAATCTCACCGTCAAAAATGTCAACGATCCGCTTTGCACACTGTGCCACATGGCTGTCGTGCGTAATCATGACAACGGTAACTCCTTCGTCATTTAACTTCTGGAAAAGCTCCATGACCTGATGACTGGACTTGGAATCCAGTGCACCGGTCGGCTCATCCGCCAGAAGGATTTCCGGATTGTTGACGATTGCCCTGGCGATTGCTACACGCTGTTTCTGACCTCCGGAAAGCTGATTCGGGATAAAATTCATACGGTCAGAAAGTCCGACCTTGTCAAGTGCCGCCGCCGCACGTTTCATACGCTCTGCTTTCGGTACGCCCGCATAGATCAGCGGCAGTGCAACATTATCCAGTGCCGTCTGTCTTGGCAGAAGCTGGAACGTCTGAAAGACAAAGCCGATCGTATTGAGCCTTAAATCTGCCAGGTCATTGTCTTTCATACCATCTACCACATGACCGTCCAGGATGAATTCTCCCTTTGTTGCACGGTCCAGGCAGCCCACGATATTCATAAGCGTGGACTTTCCGGAACCGGACGGACCCATGATCGCCAGATATTCTCCTTTTTCTACCTGGAGATTGATATCCTTCAAGACCGGAACAACCATGCTGCCCTGAATATAGTCTTTATATATATGTTTCAATTCCAATATCACTGTCTTTTCCTCCAATGCCGCATTATTCTGCACTTGCAGGACGATCTCCGGTTTCTGCTGCCCCGTCCGGCATGCTGCCTGCACTGTCATCTGCACTGTCGTCCGGATAATCTTCTTCATCCGGCATATTATCATCCGCACTGTTTATCATATCGGATGCACTTCCGGCCTCCTTTGGCATAACATCCTCGTCAGATCCTCCTATGATCTCTCCATCATCAGATCCGTTCATAACATTCGAATCCACACCATCATCCATACTTCCATCAGAGCCATCATCGCTGTTTCCATATATATCTTCGATATTTTTTGTTACTTTTTCGCCCTCTGTGATGGAATCTTCCGGGTAAGCGATATAATCATCCTCCGTCAGACCGTCCGTGATCTGATACTGATCAAGTTTTTCATCATATTCGCCAAGCGTTACTTTGCGTTTTTCGATCTTATCGTGCCTGCCGGCTGCCCAGACGTAAGGATCCTGTCCGTCTTCCTGGATGATATAATAGCTTGTCAGCCACAGGCCTTCTCTGTTTTCTGTCTGGCCTTCGTCTTTTTCCACATAAACATGTTGTCCGAGCATCAGGTCACTGTCATCCTCCAGATCAATGTAAAACGGATAGTTGCTGGAACTTGTCGTATCACTTGAAGAAGAGCTGCTCATATAATAGCCGCTGTCGCTGTTTTCCTCCGGATGCTCCAGATCGATCGTGCTTACGGTACCTTTCCAGGTCTGATTTTCGTCTACACGGGAATGTACGATCACGGCATCACCTTCATTTAAGGAAGTACGGTTCTGTTCATTTATCCTACCTTTGATGCGGTAATGTCCGGTCGATAAAAGCGTCATATACGCATTGGAATCATCCGAAGAAGAGCCGGAATATCCGGCACTGTCATCACTGGAATCGTTGATGGATTTTACGACTCCGTCGATCTCACTTGTCACTTCTGCTTCCTGAATGCTCTTTTTAAGCTGCTCGATCTCCTGCTGCGTGCTTTTCAGCTCGTATTCGCTCTTTTTCTGGTTGTTCTGGGCAGACTGGATACGCACAGTATAATCCAGCTGATCTTCGCTGGACGCATTTGCTTTTTCTTTCTGAAGTGTTGCAACATTTGATTTGTAAGTTTCGATATCCATCTTAATACGGTCGATCTCGATCTCTTTGCTAGAAAGGTTCTCCTCCGCTTCTGATGTATCATAAATAAAAAGCTTCTGGCCTTTTTTGACCTCATCGCCTTCTTTTACATAACATTCTTTTACCTTTTTGTCGGATGACTGTTTGATCGTCACCGTTTTCTGCGGCTCCACCACACCTGCGAAACGGTTCAGCTGTCCGGTACCGCTTCCAAGTCCCATGATCGATGTCACAGAATCCACATACACCAGATCTCCACTGTCTGAAGAACCGGATGAATGTCCCTTCAGAAAAACAAATCCAAAGATTGCCGCAACAAGGATCACGCCTGCCGCACTCCCCCCTATGATCAATTTCTTTTTATTCATATTTACCTCCTGCCTCTGATTTATAAACAGATATTTCTCTGACCCGTACAGTATAACACATTCCCTTTTTATTGAATACTTAATTTTCTTTTAAAGTTTGAACGTTCTGTATTCACACTTCACTTTGCCATCAAAAAGGCTCCCGCATATGCAGGAGCCTTCCGGATATTTTATTCAATTTTTTAGATCAGCGGATATTTCTCCGTCAGACCTTTCACCAGAGCTTTTGCCCGTTTTGCAGCATTTTCTTCCTCTTTCAGCACGATGGCAATCGCTTCTGCGATCACATCCATGTCTTCGGTATTCATGCCTCTTGAGGTGACAGCTGCCGTTCCAAGTCGGACACCGCTTGTCACAAAAGCGGATTTCGGATCGTTTGGTATGGTATTTTTATTGCAGGTGATGTTGACCTCATCCAGCAGATTTTCTGCTTCTTTTCCGGTCTTTCCAAGGTTGGTCAGATCCACCAGCATCAGATGATTTTCCGTCTTTCCGGAAACAATGCGGATGCCGCGTTTTGTAAGGCCGTTGCAAAGTGCCTGGGCATTGTCAATAACACCCTGAGCATATATCTTGAAATCATCTGACAGTGCTTCTTTAAAGCAGACAGCTTTTGCTGCAATCACATGCATCAGCGGTCCACCCTGTGTGCCAGGGAAAATAGCTTTGTTAAAGTTAAATTTCTTTGCTGTTTCTTCGCTCGAGAGGATCAGACCGCCTCTTGGTCCACGCAACGTTTTGTGTGTTGTAGTCGTTGTCACATCCGCATACGGGATCGGGCTTGGATGGAGTCCTGCTGCCACAAGTCCTGCGATATGTGCCATATCGACCATCAGATACGCACCGACTTCATCGGCGATCTCGCGGAACTTCTTGAAATCGATGATCCTTGCATAGGCACTGGCACCGGCTACGATCAGTTTCGGATGACATTCGTTTGCGATCCTTCTGACTTCTTCGTAATCGATCACGCCGTCATCGTTTACGCCATACGGTACAACGTTAAAATATGCACCGGAAAAATTTGCAGGGCTTCCGTGTGTCAGATGTCCGCCGTGTGCAAGGTTCATGCCCATCACGGTATCTCCCGGCTTTAACATAGCAAAAAAGACTGCCATATTTGCCTGTGCTCCGGAATGTGGCTGTACATTGGCATAGGTGCATCCAAACAGTTCTTTGGCACGGTCAATGGCAAGCTGCTCTACCTCATCCACACACTGACACCCGCCATAATAACGTTTGCCAGGATATCCTTCTGCATATTTATTCGTCAATGGGCTGCCCATGGCTGCCATGACAGCTTTGCTTACCCAGTTTTCGGAAGCGATCAGCTCAATGTGACTGTTCTGACGTTCCTCTTCTTTGACGATACAGGATGCGATTTCCGGGTCTACGGATTTTACTTCATCTAACGAATACATATCTGATCCTCTCTTTCTGAAGTTTTATTCATTTGCAAGTTTGTTTAAATATATATAACTTTTGCAAAAATGTCAAGATGTTTGACAATACCTTTGATATCGGATAAAATAAATTTAAATTTGCTATAAGGAGGACGCTATGAACCGGAAATATTTTTCTGCCTCTCTGCTCCTGATCTTTTTGCTTCTGGTCATGCCTTTTTCGCTCGGCGGATGTTCCAAGGACTCTCCGAAACGTGCTGTCAAAAAGGAACTAAACCTGATCAAAGAGCTGGATGAGAGCACGATCAAGGCTTTTGTTTCCTATGAGGATATGATGAGTTCCCATTCTTCCAGCAGCGATGTCGGAATCGAGACAACTGAAGCGGTAAAACGGTTCTTTCAGAATTTCGATTATAAGATAAAGAGTTCTTCCGTGGAGGATAAGAAAGCGACGGTGCACGTAGAGATCACCAATCTGGATATGCGTGCCCTCGCAAAGGATATCTGTCTGGCTCTCGTCAAGAAAGGTACGGGCAGCGGCTCATCGGAAAATATGACGCTGAACTCTTATTTTGCACTGCTTGGCGATGTTTTATCCGAAAACACCTATGATCTGGTGACCACCGAAGCGGATATTAAGCTTCTGAAAACGGAGGATGGCTGGATGATCCAGAACACGGATCAGCTGGAGGATGATCTGGTCAGCGGTTTTATCACCTATCTGAAAGATCCATATCTGGTCACACCGGAAGAGATCATTAACGTTGTCATGGAAGGGCTGAAAGAAAAGTCCCCGGATCAATGGAAATCTTATCTGAACATGCATGATATTTTTGCCACGTACAGCAAGGACTACGAGAAAGTGGACCATGCTCTTGCCGAACAATTAAGTAAATGTATCTCTTATAAAATCCTGTCGGTTCAGGAAGACCAGGCAGAAAAATCTGCCACGGCAATACTTTCCATCACCAGCCTGGATATGGAGCGTGTATTAAAACATTATCAGGATCTTCTGATACACTATGCGGCTACCTCAAAGTCACTCCGTGCCTCTTCCAGTGAGCTTGCCGATGAAACAGCCGCTCTGCTTGCACAGGCACTGACGGAAAACACCGACACGACGGATACCGAAGTGACGATCCATTTTACAAACAACGGCTCTTCCTGGGAAATCCAGCTGAACGAAGATTTCACCAATGCACTTCTTGGAAATGCCGGAGCTGCCATTCAGGCTTTTCAAAATGGATCCGTTGATGTTTCTGACAGTGTATCGGATACAGAACAGTAAAAGCCGACTCAGCGAACGAGCGGTCATCCTGGTCGGAGATTGCAATCCGAATAAGATAAAAAATCCCGGATTTCTGAATTTCTTCAGTTATCCGGGATTTTCTGTTATCCTGTCTTTTTATTTTTCTTCTTTTTCTTCTTTTTTCTCGATCTCAAGACCAAGCTCTTCCAGCTGCTTCGGATCTACTTCATCCGGTGCCTGCATCATCAGGCAGGAAGCATCTTTCACTTTCGGGAAGGCCATAACTTCACGGATGCTGTCTTCTCCTGCCATCAGCATGATCAGACGATCCAGTCCGTATGCCAGTCCTGCGTGTGGCGGTACTCCATATTTGAATGCATCCAGAAGGAATCCGAACTGTTTCTGTGCCTGTTCCGGCGTAAATCCAAGGACTTCGAACATCTTGGACTGAATATCATCCTGGTGGATTCGGATACTTCCGCCACCGATCTCATTTCCGTTCAGTACGATATCGTATGCCTGAGCACGTACTGCTCCCGGATCGCTGTCGATCTTATCGAGGTCTTCTTCCATCGGCATGGTAAACGGATGATGCATGGCAACGAAACGATTCTGTTCTTCGGACCACTCAAGCAGTGGGAACTCCGTAACCCACAGGAAACGGAAATCGTCTTTTTTCAGCAGATCCAGGCTCTTTGCCAGATGCAGACGCAGTGCACCGAGCACATCCCAAACAACTTTTTTCTTGTCCGCAGCAAACAGCAGTAAGTCTCCCGGTTCTCCGTCCATTGCTTTTACCAGTTCTTTTAACTGTTCTTCTTCAAAGAATTTTGCAAAAGAAGATTTGTAAGTTCCGTCTTCATTGACTGCCAGATATGCCAGTCCTTTGGCACCGTAAGTCTTTGCTACTTCTACCAGTGCATCAATCTTCTTTCTCGGCATATGCCCCTGTCCTTTGGCATTGATACCGCGAACGGTTCCGCCGTTTTCCAGTGCTCCGGTAAATACACCGAATCCGCAGCCTTTTACGACGTCCGATACGTCCTGCAGTTCCATGCCGAAACGGATATCCGGTTTGTCAGAGCCGAAACGGTCCATGGCTTCCTGCCAGGTCATACGCTGGATCGGCAGCTGTACATCCACGCCGATCTCTTTAAAAATGTATTTCAGAAGACGCTCATTGACATCAATGACATCGTCCATATCAACGAAAGAAAGCTCCATATCGACCTGTGTGAACTCCGGCTGACGGTCTGCTCTTAAGTCCTCGTCACGGAAACATTTTGCGATCTGGAAATAGCGGTCGTATCCGGAACACATAAGCAGCTGTTTGAGCAGCTGCGGTGACTGCGGCAGTGCATAGAAGCTGCCCGGATGTACACGGCTTGGTACGAGGTAGTCTCTTGCACCTTCCGGAGTACTCTTGATCAGGATCGGTGTTTCGATCTCCAGAAATCCTTCTGCATCCATAAAGCGACGGATCGCTGTTGCTACTTTGCTTCGAAGCAGCAGGTTTCTTTGCAGGTTCGGACGACGCAGATCCAGATAACGATATTTCAGACGAAGTTCATCTCTTGTCTGGATATGCTCTTCGATCGGAAACGGCGGTGTCTCGGACTCGGAAAGAATACGCAGACTCTCTGCTCTTACTTCCAGCTCGCCGGTTGCAAGATTTTCGTTTACTGCTCCGCCGCGTTTTTCCAGTTTACCGGTTACGGCAATGACAAACTCACTTCTCAGCTTGCCGGCTTTTTCATATCCTTCGGTTCCGATATCATTCTCATCAAAAACAATCTGTAACAGACCGCTTCTGTCTCTTAAATCAATAAAGATCATACCACCAAGATTTCTTCTTTTCTGTACCCAGCCCATGACAGTTACTTCGCTGCCGATCGCTGCGTTTACGACTTCTGCACATCTGTGGCTTCTGTGCAGGCCTTTCATTGATTCAGCCATTTGCTTTTGTCCTCCTTTATTTGATGCCGTCACAGAAAAATTCTTTGAATTCTGTGTAGCCTTCTGCCGTCATCTGTTCCTTCTGGAATTTTTTATTTTTCTTCATCATATTGACGCTTACGATGCTGCCGTTCTTGCGTTCTTCTGCGGCTTCTTTGAAAATTGCAGCCAGCTTGTCACCCGGCATATTCTTCTCGATCAGATATGCTTTCTTACCTGCATTGCCCGGAACCTGATAATCACGCTCCAGAAGCAGCATGACAATACGTTCGAATCCGATGGAGAATCCGCATGCACAGGTCTTCTGACCGGTGAATTTGCCGATCATTTCATCGTAGCGGCCGCCGCCTCCGACGGAACCTCCGAATCCATCAATGCTGATCTCGAAGATCGGTCCGGTATAGTAGGACATACCGCGAACGAGGGTTGGATCGAACACGATCTGGAATTTTGCTGTCTTGACAGCGTCAACACTCTGGATGATCGTCTCCAGTTCTTCTGCGATCTTCTGATCCAGGAAGCCTTCCAGAAGTTCTTTTAAGCGGCGTACACCGTTTATATCTTCGGTCACCTCATCAAACAGGGACAGGTACTTGTCGATGCTCTCTTTTGCAAATCCTTCTTTTTCCAGCTCTTCTGCCACGCCTTCTTTGCCGATCTTGTCCATCTTATCCAGAATGATAAAGACGGTATCGTAGCTTTCTTCCGGGAAACCGCTGCATGCTGCCATGGCTTTTAAGATTCTGCGGTCGTTGATGCGGATCGTAAAGTTTTCAAAGTCCAGTTTGCCGACCAGCGTGGAAGTTGCCAGGATCAGCTCGATCTCTGCCAGGATCGTCGGCTCGCCGAGGATATCGATATCACACTGCATGAACTGGCGGTAACGGCCTCTCTGCGGTCTGTCTGCACGCCATACATTTCCCATCTGCAGTGCTTTGAACGGACTTGGCAGATTGTTTGCATTGTTTGCATAATATCTGGACAGCGGAACAGTCAGGTCGTACCGTAGTCCGCCGTCGACCAGATCCATCTCGGTTTCGGCCGTGTCGATCTTCAGTTTTTCGCCTCTTTTTAAAATCTTAAAGATCAGTTTTTCGTTTTCTCCGCCCTGCTTGCTGGAGAGGTTCTCGATGTGCTCCACGCAAGGTGTCTCGATGGAAGAAAATCCAAACGTTCCGTAAGTATCTTTGATCATACGGATCACGTAATCGCGGATCTCCATCTCGCGTGGTGTAATATCTTTCATGCCGGTTACCGGCTTCTTCTTCATTGCCATAAAGTATCCTCCTCTAAATCCCATTTCATCTGTTCACATGTCCGAAGCCTTTCACAGATGACCTCATCATGAATGATCTCCAGAAAACACAAAAACAGTTTCAGGTCAAAATTTTTTATTTCTTCAATCATAATGGCAACCGCCTTTTCCCATAAAAAAGCTCTGCGGTACGGTCGATCGGAGATCAGTGCCGCAAACACATCACAGATCCGAAGGATCCTCGCCCCAATGGGGATCTCATCTTCCTTCAGGTTCGATGGGAAACCGCTGCCGTTATAATTTTCGTGATGATATAAAATGCTTTTTATGATACAATCTGAATAATGATTTTGCGATGTGATCGCATATCCCAGTGTCGGATGAAGCCTTACATACTTGATCTCCTCAATCGTAAGCGGCTTCTGTCCTTTCTGATACACATATTTTGCCATCTCAAGTTTCCCGATGTCATGCAGAAGTCCTGCGATCGACAGTTCGTGGCACTGTTCTTCTGACAGTCCCGCCTTTCTTGCAAGCTCTCCGGCCAGAATACTGACCATCATCCCATGCTGCAGTTCTTTGCTCAGGCTGAACTGTATGATATTATACCCGGTTTTTTTCATAGTCACAATAACCCTGTTTCTTACGTTCTATCATTTCATCGATCCGCTCGATATAGTTTTTAATATCCTTTACATTTTCCGCACGCTCAATACGGTCATTCATCACAAACTTGGTCGAAGCACCGGCTCCAAGTGCCAGGATCGACTGCTTCTCTTCCATGATCAGGATATTGTAAATGCCTTCTTTTTCCGGTTTTGCATATCCGACATTCTCAAAATTGCCCTTCATATTCTTCTGGCGGTAGAGATAATATGGGAACATACCGGCTTTTGCCGCATACTGCTCCGTCATCTCCATGATCCTCTGATTGTTTGTGAAAGTCATCTCTTTATATTCATCTTTAAACAGGTTGAGACGTGCCGCACGTTTGATGGCCAGAGAATGTATGGTGATGCTGTCCGGATCAAGAGATAACACCTCCTGCATGGTGTGCTCCACCTCTTCGATGCCTTCTCCCGGAAGTCCTACGATCAGATCCATGTTGATATTGTCAAACCCAAGCTCTCTGGCATCGGCAAATGCCTTTCGGATGTCTTCCACCGTATGCCGTCTTCCAATGATATCCAGCGTCTTCTGGTTCATCGTCTGCGGATTGATGGAAATCCTGGTCACCGGATGCTTTCGGATCACAGCCAGTTTCTCCCATGTGATACTGTCCGGTCTGCCCGCCTCCACAGTATACTCTTTTATGTGGCTGATATCAAAACATTTTTCCACTTCAGACAATAAACGCTCCAGCTGATGCGGCTCCAGCGTGGTCGGCGTGCCTCCTCCGATATAGATCGTATCCAGGACCTGACCGGCCCACATACTCGCCGTTTCCCGGATTTCATGGCAAAGTGCATCCAGATAATCATCGACCTTATTTTTCCACACTTTTAACGGACTGGAACTGAACGAACAGTATGCACAGATCGTTGGGCAGAATGGAATCCCGATGTAAAGGCTGTATCCGTTTTTATAGTCAATATCCTCCAGGATATGACGTTCTCTGTTGGCAATTGAAACAGCCAGTGCCGTTTTTTCCCTGCTGACCAGATACTGCTCCCTCATGATCTTTGCCGTCTCCACGTTAGAATGTCCGGCATCGATCAGTGCCATCGGTATTTTCGTCGGCCGCACACCGGTCAGTGTTCCCCACGGAAGTTCCTGTCCGGTTCTTTTCTGCAGCATATGGTACAGCAAAATTTTTGTCTGATTTTTTCTTTCTTTCCGCCCGTGCATCTCTTCTGTGAGCCACACGCCTTCTTCCTGACGTTTCCGGTCACCGCTTACACGCTCGATGCGGATGCTTATCTTATTTTTCCCGTAAAAAAGAGAGATTTTTTCATCGTATTCCGCTGCCGGACTGTCATCGTCAGACAAAACGATCTCTTCTTCCGGATAAAACGATTTCACCAGATTGTATACATCATACTCAAAATCTCTCTTTTGGAACTGTATTGCTATCATCTGTTCTACTCATTTCATTTTTATTTGCAAACGTTCCGGTCGGCACAAAGCCATGATCTACCGGACAATGTGTGCCTCGCGGAGCGTTTATCTTAGTCGGAGATCGCACTCCCGCTAAGATAAATACGGGTTAAATCTTTGTTCATAGGCAATCGTCGTTATTTCCTGGTGTCCCGGATAAACGACTGTATCCCCCGGCAGATTCTCCGTCAGATACTGCACGGAACGCACGATCTGTGACATGCTGCCGGTCGGAAAATCCGTTCTCCCGACGCTGGTGCGAAACAGTGTATCCCCGGAAAACAGTACTCCTTCTTCCGGCAGATAATAACAGACACCGCCCTTTGTATGCCCCGGTGTCTCGATCACCTTGATCTTAAACCCTGCAAGAGTCAAAGTTTCCTTATCTCTCAGCAGACGGTCTGCACGGATCGACAGAGCAGCAGCCCAGGAAGCAGAAAGATTGTAACTGCCATTTTCCAGTACTTCCTCTTCCTTCTCGCCGGCATAACACTGTACACCTTTAAAATATGCTCTTAAATCATCCACCGCACCGATATGATCAAAATGACCATGCGTGAGCAGAATCCCCTGCAATTTCAGGCCATCCGCTTCAATCTTCCGGATGATCCGCCCGGCATCATCCGCCGGATCGATCAGGATCAGTTCCTTTGTTTTCTCATTTATCACAAACCAGGTGTTGGTCTGCACCATGCCAAGCACCATCTTTTCTATTTTTATATTTCCCATAAACGCCTCCTCTGATCAGCCTGAAGTACGCTGGATATCGATCACACTCTCGATCTGACGGATCTTGGCAGTCAGGCTTGCAAGCTCTTCTTTGCCCTGTACATCAAAGGTAAGCAGGATCGTGGCAACGCCCTGTTTGTTCACACGGCAGTTCAGAGAACTCAGGTCAATCTTCCGTTCTGTAAAAATCTTGGAAATATCCACAAGAAGTCCGGTACGGTTGTATCCGAAAATCTTGATCTCTACGGTGTAACGTTCGTTTTTATCCTGCTCAGATTTCTGCCATTCTGCCTCGATCAGTCTTGCCCTGTCTGTCTCTGAAAGGTTCATCACATTTACGCAGTCTGTCCTGTGAACGGAAATGCCGCGCCCCCTTGTCACAAATCCAACGATCTCATCTCCCGGAACCGGTGAACAGCATTTGGAGAAACGCACTGCCACATCATGGATGCCTTTTACGACAATGCCGTTCCCGGATTTGGCGATCCGCATCTTTTCTTTGCCCTCAGCAGCTTCCATGATATGCTCATCCGTGATCTCCTTCTGGTGCTGCTTGTTGTACTCATCCAGAAGCTTGTTGACAACCTGTCCTTCTTTCAGACCGCCATGTCCGATCGCTGCCAGTGCAGAATCCCAGTCACGAAAACCATACTTACGCATCACACTCTCCATGTAAGACGGTTTCATCAGGTCGCTTAATGTAATACTACGGCTCTTGCAGTAAGCTGCCATCAGTTCCTTACCGCGGGTGATATTGTCTTCTTTTAATTCATTGCGGAACCACTGGTTGATCTTGTTCTTTGCCTGGGCACTCTTTACGATCTTCAGCCAGTCACGGCTCGGACCTTTGGAATTCTGCGAAGTGATGATCTCGATACGGTCCCCGTTCTGGATCACATAATCGATGTTGACCAGCTTGCCGTTCGCCCTGGCACCGATCATCTTGTTTCCGACCGCACTGTGGATGCTGTATGCAAAATCGATCGGTGTGGAACCATTTGGCAGATTCTTGACGTCACCAGCCGGTGTGAAACAGTAGACACTTTCTGCAAACAGATCCAGATCGCTCTTTAAGAGACTCATAAACTCTTTGCCGTCCGACATATCCTTCTGCCATTCCAGAATCTGTCGCAGCCAGCTCAGTTTCTCTTCTTCCTGTTTGGAAACATTGACGGTTCCTCCGTTGTTTGATGCTTCTTTGTATTTCCAGTGTGCCGCAATACCATATTCTGCGGTACGATGCATCTCAAACGTACGGATCTGTATCTCAAACGGTCTTCCGCCAGGTCCGATCAGCGTCGTATGCAGAGACTGATACATGTTCGGCTTCGGCATCGCAATATAATCTTTAAAACGTCCCGGAATCGGTTTGTACATCTCATGGATGACAC
>ERZ772954.1960-NODE-1960-length-14348-cov-3.077590_pt1 | contig 14348 bp, 9 predicted proteins | sample MGYA00580684_ERZ772954 | MGnify/ENA primary metagenome ERZ772954 (study PRJEB29015, sample SAMEA2737654) | human gut metagenome | biome: human gut; feature: human-associated habitat; material: faeces | place: China | collected 2012 ...
CAAATAGAAGAAGTTACAAAACTTTTTTCTGATGTGACAAAGGTTTCGGACATAATCGGCAAATGTGATGAATTAAAGAAAAACAAACTTACACAGTCACAGATAAGTCAAGTGGATGAAATTAAAAAAGTGGCGTCTGCATATGTTGAAATAAAGGGCGAATTTGATAAAGGCAATAATGAGGCTGTTGTTGAAAAAATTGAGCAACTATCGGGAGTTTATCAGAAGTACGGTATAAGTAAAAATATTGATGAATTTAAGGATAAGGCACAAGCCGCTATAGAAGAAAGAAAATTGATTGACGAAAAATTAAAAAATATAAGAGATAATTTTAATGCCGGAAACTTTGACAGTTCACTTAACGAGGCAGATGAATTGCTGAAAATGAACTTGAAAGAGGAAGAAAAAAAGGAAGTCGAAACGATAAAATCAACTTCGGAAACGAAAGTGGCAGAGGCGAAAGCAAAAGCTGAACAAGAGGCGGCAGCGGCAAGACAAAAAGCCATTGATGAGGCTATAAAAGTAAATGCATCTACTTTATATGAGGAATTCAACACAAATAATGTTGGTGCGGAAAACAAATATAAAGGTAAAATGCTTTTGGTAACGGGTACTGTTTATAATATAGACAAAACTTTCTTCTTGGGAACGGCATATGTAAATCTTATGGCGGGATATGTGGCAGACGGTGTAACGGCATATTTTTCTGAAGGCAAGTCGCAAATCACCAATGTTTCGCAAGGACAAACTATAACTGTTTTAGGAAGATGTTCAGGACGAAGTCTTGGAAGTGCAATTTTAAACGATTGTGTTTTGGTAAATTAAATAAATTTTTGGTAAAGACAGCGTATGCTGTCTTTATTTTTGTCAAATACCTTGATTTTTTTCTGTGATTGTGTAATAATACATATTGGATAATAATGCGGAGATAAAAATATGAGAAAAGTTAATACCACAATTAAATATATAGAACCGTATTCAATCGCGGAAGATGCCGGAATTGAAGTCGGGGATAAGCTGATAAGCATTAACGGACACGATTTTCACGATATACTTGAATATCGATATCTTACAGCCGAATATGAAGTTACTCTTGAAATACTGAAAAAGGACGGTACTACCGAAGTTATAACGGTTGAAAATGATTACGACGATATAGGTATTGAATTTGAAGAGGGACTTATTGACGAGGCACAAAGTTGTCGAAATAAGTGTATATTCTGTTTTATAGATCAGTTGCCTAAAGGTATGCGTGAAACGGTTTATTTTAAAGATGATGATACGAGATTATCGTTTTTGCAGGGAAACTATGTAACGCTTACGAATATGTCAGACGAAGAAATAGACAGACTTATAAAAATGCGTGTTTCGCCGATTAACGTATCGGTTCAGGCAACCAATCCCGAACTTAGATGTAAAATGCTGAATAATCGTTTTGCGGGTAAGTGCTATGACATAATGAAAAAGTTTGCGGCTAATAATATTTATATGAACTGTCAGATAGTGCTTTGTCCCGAAATTAATGACGGCAAGGAACTTGACAGGTCAATATCCGAGCTGGCGGCACTGTTCCCGAATGTAAACAGTGTATCAATCGTTCCTGTCGGTCTTACACGTTATCGTGACGGACTTTATCCGCTGAAACCGTTTACAAAGGAAACTTCCGCACAAACAATAAAGCAAGTTGAGACTTGGCAGAAAAAACTGTATGATAAACTTGGAACAAGGCTAATTTATCTTTCTGACGAATTTTATTTGAATGCGGAATTGCATATACCTGACGCAGAAGTGTATGAGGGTTTTCCGCAGCTTGAAAACGGTGTAGGATTGATTGCCAGTATGGCAGAAGAATTTGATTCGGCAATTAAACTTGTGAAAAACAAAAAGTATGACAGAAATGTAACTCTTGTAACGGGTGAGGCGGCGGCATCTTTTATAACGGGTTTGTCGGAACGTCTTATGGAAAAGACAGACGTAAAGATAACTGTTTATGCGATAAAAAATAACTTTTTCGGCGGAGGCGTAAACGTTTCTGGACTTGTCACGGGCGGAGATATAATCGACCAGCTTAAAGACGAGCCTATAGGGGATATAATGCTTATTCCGCACAGTATGCTGAGAGATGAAGACGGGATTTTTCTTGATGATTTGACTGTATCAGACGTTGAAAAAGCGTTGAATGTGAAGATAGAGCCTGTCATAAATGACGGATATGAATTTATTGAGAAAATCTTGGGAGAAGAACTTGAATTTTAAAGGAGAAGAATATGAAACCATTGGTAGCGATAGTCGGCAGACCGAACGTCGGAAAATCGACTTTGTTTAATAAGATAACAGGAAAGAGAATAAGTATAGTAGAGGACACACCGGGTGTAACGCGTGACAGAATTTATTCTGACGCAGTGTGGCTTGACAAGCACTTTACGCTTATCGATACAGGCGGTATCGAGCCTGCGTCAAAGGACGAAATCCTTGTACAAATGCGCCGTCAGGCACAGCTTGCCATTGAAATGGCAGACGTTGTTGTGCTTATGACAAACGTAAAAGACGGTGTTACGGCAAATGACCAGGACGTTGCACAAATGCTTTTAAAGGCGAAGAAAAAGATTGTGCTTGCCGTAAACAAGGTTGACAATACAGGCGATCCGCCGTTTGAATTTTATGAATTTTATAATTTGGGACTTGGCGATCCGATTGCTATTTCATCAACTCACGGTTTGGGTGTAGGTGATTTGCTTGACGAAGTTACTCACTTGTTCCCTGAGGACGCAGATACGTCAGATGACGAGGACGAAATTAAAGTTGCGGTAATCGGTAAACCGAATGCAGGTAAATCGTCGCTTATAAATAAAATTTTGGGTGAGGACAGAGTTATTGTAAGTAACATCGCAGGAACAACGCGTGACGCAATCGACTCACATTACGAAAAGAACGGCGACAAGTATCTGTTTATTGATACCGCCGGTATGAGAAAACGCGGTAAGATTGACGAAAACGTAGAGCGTTACAGCGTTGTACGTTCGCTTGCGGCGGTTGACAGAAGTGACGTGTGCGTTATTATGATTGACGCAAACGAGGGTATTACAGAACAGGACACAAAGGTTGCCGGCTATGCTCACGAGCAGGGTAAGGCTTGTATTTTTGCGGTTAATAAGTGGGATATTGTTTCTAAAGACACAAAGACTATGAAAAACTTTACAATGCGTGTGCGTGAAGAATTTGCGTTTATGTCTTATGCGGAAATTATATTCATCAGTGCAAAGACAGGTCAGAGAGTTGACAAGCTTTTGGAACTTATCAAGAAAGTAAATGAGCAACACAAGAGAAGAATTACAACCGGTATGCTTAACGACGTCTTAAACGAAGCAATGGCAAAGCAACAGCCGCCGTCAGACAAGGGCAGACGTTTAAAGGTTTACTATGGTACACAGGCCGCAACAGCACCGCCGACATTTATTTTGTTCGCAAATTCAAAGGATTTGTTCCACTATTCGTATTTGAGATTTATCGAAAATCAAGTGCGTGAGGCATTTGGTTTTGAGGGAACACCTATAAAGTTTATCGTAAGAGAGAAAAATGAAAAGAAAATGTAATGGGAGATAGTTATGACATATTTAATAATTGCCTTGACGGCAATAGTATCATATTTAATCGGTTCGGTTAATTTTTCTATACTGCTTTCAAAAATGCTGAGCGGTAAGGATATCCGTGAAAGCGGTTCGGGAAATGCGGGTGCAACGAATATGCTAAGAACATACGGCAAGAAAATGGGTGTTATAACACTGTTGCTTGACGTGTTAAAAGGCATAGTCGTGATACTTTTATCAAGACTTGTAAAAAATATTGCGGGAACAGATGAAATATATCCTGTTATAAGCTATATCGCAGGTGTATGCGTAATTCTCGGTCATAATTTTCCGCTTTACTTCGGATTTAAAGGTGGCAAAGGCGTTGCGACTTCGCTGGGTGTTGTGTTAATGCTTGACTGGAAAGTCGGACTTATTGTGGCTGTTGTTACAATAGCGGTTATGGCAGTAACAAGGTATGTATCGCTCGGTTCAATCTTGGGCGGTGCAATGTACATAGTTATAGAAATCGTTAAAATGATTGTTACAAAGAGCGTTGATGTAATTCAGCTTGTGTGCGTTGTTATTATCGGTGGACTTTTAATAGCAAGACATCATGCAAATATAAAGAGATTGTTAAATGGTACAGAAAACAAACTTGGAGCAAAAAAAGGAGAAGTAAAATGAAAATTGCAGTAATTGGCTCAGGCGGTTGGGGAACTGCCATAGCGATACTTTTATCTTCAAGAGGACATAATGTATATTTATGGTCGTGGATACAGGAAGAAACGGACAGACTGAAAAAAGACAGAGAAAACAAAGAATTTTTGCCGGGAGTGAAATTTCCCGATACAATTTATTGCAGTCACGATATGGCTGAATGTACAGACGGAGCGGAGCTTATTATAACAGCCGCACCGTCACCGGCAACTAGAACAACGGCGAAACAGCTTTCACCGCACGTTAAAGAGGGACAGAAAATAGTAAATATATCAAAGGGACTTGAAGAAGGTACACTTTTACGTCTTTCACAGGTGTATAAAGAAGAAATTCCGCAGGCGGATATATCTGTTATGAGCGGTCCGTCACACGCAGAGGAGGTTTCAAGAGGACTTCCTACAACGAATGTTGTTGCGTCGGAGCATATTGATACGGCTAAATTTATTCAAGACGTGTTTATGGGCGATATGTTCAGAGTGTACACTTCAACCGATATAATAGGTGTTGAACTTGGCGGAGCACTTAAAAACGTTATCGCACTTTGTGCGGGAATAAGTGACGGACTTGGTTACGGCGACAATACAAAAGCGGCACTTATGACAAGAGGTCTTGCTGAAATTGCAAGACTCGGCAAGGCTATGGGTGCAAATGAAAAGACATTTATGGGACTTAGCGGTGTAGGTGATTTGATTGTTACTTGCACAAGTATGCATTCGAGAAACAGACGTGCCGGAATACTGTTGGGTCAAGGCAAGAGTTTAAAGGAAACTTTGGAAAGCGTTCATATGGTTGTTGAGGGTGTAAACACCGCAACGGCGGCATATGAAATGGCACATAAATATAATGTTGAAATGCCTATTGTTGAAGAAGCTTATAATATTTTGTACAATGGCAGAAATGCAAGAGAAGCGGTATTATTGCTTATGACAAGGGAGAAAAGGGAAGAAAAATGAATGTAATCGTAGTAGGCGGCGGTAAGGTCGGAAGAAAGCTTGTAGAGGATTTTAATGATGAGGGCGACGATGTAGTTCTTATTGATATTAAAAGTAAAATCTGCGACCGAATTCAAGATGATTATGATGTAAGGTGCGTATGCGGGAGCGGTACTGACCTTGAAACTTTGCGCGAGGCGGAGGCTAACAAGGCGGACATATTTATTGCCGTTACGGAAAATGACGAATTTAACGCACTTTGCACCGTTATGGCTAAAAAACTCGGTGCGGACAGATGTGTTGCAAGAGTGAGAAACAGAGAATATTTTAAACAGCTTGATTTTATGCGTAACGCTCTCGGAATAAATCTTATAGTAAATCCCGAATATGCAACTGCTTGCGAAATATCGAGAATACTTCGTTTTCCTGCCGCAATCAAAACAGAAACTTTCGCAAAAGGCAGAATTGAACTTATTGAATTTAACATCAGTTCGGATAACGCACTTTGCGGAAAAGCTATTTTTGAGATATACAAAAAGTTTAAGATAAAACTTCTTATATGTGCGGTGCAACGCGGTAATGAGGTGTATATTCCGAACGGTGATTTTGTTATCGAAAACGGAGATAAACTTCACATAACCGCATCTCACAGAGATGTTGCGAAATTTATGCGTGAGATAGGTGTTATAAACACAAAGGTTAAAACCGCAATTATAATCGGCGGCGGAAGAATATCGTTTTATCTTGCGAAACAGCTTCTTGAAAGCGGCATAAGGGTTAAAATTATAGAACACAATATGAACAGATGTAAGGAATTGACCGAGCATTTGCCGAAAGCGGATATTGTGTGTGCCGACGGAACAGATAAGCACGTTCTTGCACAAGAGGGCATTGACAGAGTTGATTCGCTTGTTGCACTGACGGGTATTGACGAAGAAAATATGATTATATCAATGTATTCGCAGTCAAGATTTGTCGATAAGATAGTAACAAAGGTAAACCGTCTTTCGTTTGCGGAGCTTATGGAAAACACAGGCGTGTACAGTATTGTTACGCCTAAAAACATAACCGCAAATATTATAATCGGTTACGCAAGAGCGATGAAATCGGCAAAGGATACGGAAATGAGAAGTCTTTACCGAATAGTAAACAATAAAGCTGAAGCTATGGAATTCAGAGTTACAAGAGAATCCGAGCTTACTTCAAAGTCACTTTCACAGATTAAGATGAAACATAATGCTTTGATTGCGGCAATTCTCAGAAATAACAAGATTATGCTGCCGGACGGTGAAAGTAAACTTGAAGTCGGTGATACGGTTGTGATTATGACAACGCATCATATTGCCACACTCGGCGATATACTTGCATAGCGGTTACGAAAGGAAAAGATATGAATTATAGGATGATAGCATATTCCGTAGGACGAATACTTGTAGCCGTTGCGGCAACAATGCTTGCACCTTTGGGATTGTCTTTGCTTTACGGTGAGTCAATAGCTTTGGCGTATGTAATACCGATAGTAATATCCGTATTAATCGGACTTTGTGTATCTGCAAAAGCACCGAAAAATAAAAGCCTTTACGGACGTGACGGAATGTTTATCGTTGCGATAGGCTGGATTGTAATATCAATAATCGGTTGTCTGCCGTTTTATATCAGCGGTCAGATACCGAGTTTTGTGGACAGTTTTTTTGAAACGGTGTCAGGTTTTACAACAACCGGTTCATCTATACTTACAAATGTCGAGGCACTTGACAAGAGCTTGCTTTTTTGGCGAAGCTTTACTCATTGGCTCGGCGGTATGGGTGTACTCGCGTTTGCAATGGCGATTTTTTCGTCAAAGGATACAAGAACAACTCATATGATGAGAGCGGAAATGCCGGGACCTGTTGTAGGCAAACTTGCAAGCAGATGGCAGTTTTCGCTTAGAATACTTTACGGAATATATATAGCGCTTACGGTCATTGAATTTGTGCTTTTGCTGTTCGGCGGTATGCCTGTATTTGACAGCTTGCTCCATACGTTCGGCACAGCCGGTACAGGCGGTTTCGGAATAAAGAATAGTTCCGTTGCGTATTATAACAGTGCATATATCGATTATGTTATCGGTATATTTATGATGTTGTTCGGATTGAATTTTAACGTGTATTTCTTGATAATTGCAAGAAAATTCTCGCAGATAAAGAATAATGACGAAGTTAAGTGGTATATAGGAATGATGATAGGTGCAACGGTAATTATTGCACTTAATATTATGCCTATGTATCACGGATTTGGCAGAGCGTTCAGATATTCATTCTTCCAAGTGTCGTCAATTATGACAACGACGGGATATTCAACTGCCGACTTTGTGCGTTGGCCTATGCTTTCGCAGATTATACTTGTATTATTGATGGTAGTCGGCGCGTGTGCAGGCTCAACAAGCGGCGGTATGAAAGTTACAAGATTTATTATACTTATGAAAACAGCCACTCACTCAATAAAAAAAGCGGTAAGTCCGCGAAGTGTATTTTCGGTTAAGGTTGACGGCAAAACGGTTGAAAATAATATCGTAAACGGTGTGTTGGGATATTTCGTTGTATATATGTTGTTTGCGGCTGTGTCAATTCTTCTTATCAGCTTTGATAATAAGGACTTTACAACAACGGTTACTGCCGTAATTGCGACTATGAACAACATTGGTCCGAGATTGGGATTGGTAGGTCCGACAGGCAGTTTTGCCGATTTCTCGGCATTGTCAAAAATAGTGATGTCAATAGGTATGCTTGTAGGCAGACTTGAATTTTATCCGATACTTATATTGTTTTCACCGTATGCGTGGAAACGAACTTAAAGAGCCTGACGACAGCTCCGAAAATCACATCGGAAGATGTGATTTTTGAGTATTTTTTGGAGGAAGCAAATAAATATGAATATTATCAGAAAAAATTTATTTCACAAAAGAATAAATACGGCAAGGTGTATTTCGTTTGGATTTGCGTTGATTATCCTTGTCGGAGCATTACTTTTAATGTTGCCGATTTCGTCAAAAGAAAGAGTTGTGACACCGTTTTTGTCGGCACTGTTTACAACAACGTCCGCAACTTGCGTAACAGGACTTACGCTTATAAATGTCGGTGCATATTTCAGCTTGTTCGGACAAGCGGTGATACTGTTTTTAATTCAGCTCGGCGGTTTGGGATTTATGACGATACTTTGTATTGTGTTTATAGTTTCAAACCGACAAATCGGACTTAGAAACAGAATGCTTATAGCTCAGACAATGGGTACGGAAAGCCTTGAGGGAATAGTCAAACTTGCAAAGCACGTTTTGTATATAACGGGAATTATAGAATTGTTGGGCGCGATAGTGCTTTCAATACGTTTTGTACCGAAATACGGATTTTTTAAAGGAATGTGGTTTAGTATATTTCATTCCGTATCGGCATTTTGCAATGCGGGATTTGATATAATCGGTGACGGAAAAAGTATGCTTTCATACAGACACGATCCGCTTGTACTTTGTACGCTTGCGATACTTGTTGCCATAGGCGGATTGGGTTTTATTGTGTGGGAGGATATTATCGCAAAAAAATCGTGGAAACGACTTAACGTGTATTCAAAAGTAATAATTTTGGCACAGATATTTTTTATTGTCGTGGGTACATTTGTGTATTTCATTCTTGAATACGGCAACATAAATACAATCGGTGCTGAAAGTGTCGGTCAGAAAATGTTGGCGTCATTCTTTCAGTCGGTCACAACAAGAACGGCCGGATTTGACGCACTTATACAGAATAATTTAACCGACTTGTCAAAGGCTTGGGGAACGGTGCTTATGATGATAGGCGGCGCTTCAGGCTCGACTGCGGGCGGCGTAAAGCTCGGAACGGCTGTACTTGTAATAATGACTTTGATTTCCGTATTGCGTGGCAAATCTGATGTTGTTATTCACGGCAGAAGAGTTGCACACACGACTATTCTTCACGCAATGGCATTGCTTGTATTGTGGCTTATGCTTGTTGTGGGCGGTTCGGTGCTTATAAGTTATATTGATAATCAAGATTTGATAAATTCGATATACGAAGCTGCGTCGGCATACAGTACGGTCGGTCTTTCGGTCGGTGTATCGGGGAGCGCGTCCACATTTACAAAGATTTTGCTTATAGTGTATATGTTCTTCGGCAGAGTGGGCATTATGACGATAAGCGTTGTGTTTATGACTCGGATCAGAAAAACTAATGATATAAGGTATCCGGAATGTAGTTTCATTGTCGGATAGCAGAAAGGCTAGGGATTTGTTATGAAAACTTTTACAGTAATAGGATTGGGCAGGTTCGGAACATCTGTTGCAATGCAACTTTTTAATATGGGTTATGAAGTGCTTGCGATAGACAAAAATATGGATAAAATAAACGCTATTGCAAATTTGGTAACAAGAGCGGCTTGTACCGACGCAAAAGACGAAAGCTTGTTAAAACAACTTGGAGTGAAAAACTCGGATTGTGCAATCGTGTGTATCGGCGGTGACGATATAACGGACAGCGTACTTACAACTCTTGCACTAAAAGATATGGGAGTTAAGCAGGTTGTCTGTAAAGCAAAGGATAATATGCACAAAACCGTACTGAAAAAAGTCGGTGCGGATAATGTTATAATTCCCGAACAGGAGGCAGGCATTAAAGCCGCAATAGAACTTGTTTCGGACAGATTGTTTGATATAATCGAATTGTCGGACGAATACAGTATTGTGGACGCTGTTGTACCGAATACGTGGATAGGCAAGAGCATTATGGAATTGTCTGTTCGTAAAAAATATAACGTAAATATTGTTGCGATAAAGAGTAATAACGGCGGTAAGGTGAATATTTCACCTGAACCCGAATACAAATTTAAAGATACCGATATTGTCGTGCTTGTAGGAGATATCGAGTCGATAAACAGATTGGAAAGTATATAAAAGAATGTATATAAAAAGTATTGCTGAAAATGCAATACTTTTTTATTTGTTTTAAACAAGAAAGTAATGAATTATATATGAAAAACTTACAAAGAATAAAAATATCAAAAAAACTATTGACAAAAGTTTAACAATCTCGTATAATAGTGTTGTAAAGATTGATAAATAAATAACGATAAAAATTTATCAATCTAAATAAACAAAGTCAATAATAAAAATTCGGAAGATTTCATACTATGTCAAAACAGAGTCTTCTGTAAAAACATCTTATCAGCCTACAATAAGATGTAAAGAAAAACTAACAACCCGTAGGCAGAAAGGCTATGGAATTATTATGGCAGAGATTAACGTAAATGAAATGATTGACGGCTACGTTGCAAAAGCACAAAAGGCTTTGGACGAATTTATGGCACTTAATCAAGAACAGATTGACGCAATCGTAAAGGCAATGACTCTTGCAGGTCTTGACAAGCATATGGAGCTTGCAAAGATGGCTGTTGAGGAAACAGGCAGAGGCGTGTATGAGGACAAAATAACAAAGAATATGTTTGCAACAGAATATGTTTATCATTCAATCAAGAATGAAAAAACAGTCGGTGTTATTGCTGAAAACGACCTTGAAGATTACGAAATCATAGCAGAGCCTGTAGGCGTTGTATGTGGTGTTACACCTGTTACAAACCCTACATCAACAACAATGTTTAAGGCTTTGATTTCCGTTAAGTCAAGAAACCCTATTATTTTCGGTTTTCACCCAGGTGCTCAAAAATGCAGTGCGGCGGCTGCCAAGATAGTTCTTGACGCGGCAGTTGCGGCAGGTGCACCTGAAAACTGTATACAGCGGATTGAATACCCATCAATCGAGGCAACAAACGCACTTATGAATCATCCGGGTGTTGCAACAGTTCTTGCAACAGGCGGCAGCGGAATGGTTAAGGCGGCATACTCAACAGGTAAGCCTGCACTTGGCGTCGGTCCGGGTAACGTACCTTGCTACATTCATAAGAGTGCTGACCTTGAACAAGCGGTTAACGACCTTATCCTTTCAAAAACATTCGACAACGGTATGATTTGTGCGTCTGAACAAGCCGCAATCGTAGATAAGGCAATCGCACCGAAATTTGAAAAACTTATGAAGAAATACGGCTGCTACTTTGCAAAGCCTGACGAAATTAAAAAGCTTAGCGATTACTGCATCGACAGTGAAAAGGGTGCTGTAAACCCTGTAATTGTAGGTAAGCCTGCAACATGGATTGCAGAGCAAGCGGGAGTGAAAGTTCCTGAGGGTACGAAAATTCTTCTTGCAAAACTTGACGGCGTAGGTCCTGAATATCCGCTTTCAAGAGAAAAGTTGAGTCCGGTACTTGCATACTTTATCGTTGATTCAACAGAAGAAGGAATCGACAGAGCAGAAGAAATGGTTATGTTCCACGGTATGGGACACTCGGCTGTTATTCACGCAAATGATGAAGATGTAATTCAAAAGTATGCTGCAACAATGAAAGCAAGCCGTCTTATCGTAAATTCACCGTCATCACACGGTGCAATCGGTGACATTTATAATACAAATATGCCGTCACTTACACTTGGTTGCGGTAGCTACGGCGGTAACAGTGTCAGCGGTAACGTTACAACGGTGAACCTTATAAATCAGAAGAGAGTGGCTAAGAGGAGAGTAAATATGCAGTGGTTTAAAGTTCCGGATAAGATTTATTTTGAGCATAATTCAATTCAGTACCTTGAAAAAATGCCGAATATCACTCGTGCATTTATCGTAACAGACCCGGGGATGGTTTCTCTTGGTTATGTGGATAAGATTTTGTATTACCTAAGAAAGAGAACGGAGCACGTTCATTGTGAAATTTTCTCAGATGTAGAGCCTGACCCGTCAATCGAAACAGTAAAACGCGGTGCACAGATGATGGACGAATTTAAGCCTGACGTAATTATCGCACTTGGCGGAGGTAGTGCAATGGACGCCGCAAAGGGTATGTGGCTGTTCTATGAACATCCTGATGTAGACTTTAATTCACTGAGACTTCGTTTCCTTGATATAAGAAAACGTGCGTTTAAGTTCCCTAAGATGGGTAATAAGGCACAACTTGTAGCTATTCCGACAACTTCCGGTACAGGTAGTGAAGTAACAAGTTTTGCGGTTATTTCGGATAAGAAGAATAATATGAAGTATCCTCTTGCAGACTACGAACTAACACCGAATATTGCGATTATCGACCCGCAGTTTGTAATGTCACTTCCGAAATCAGCAACTGCCGACACAGGTCTTGACGTGCTTACACACGCACTTGAGGCATATGTATCTGTAATGGCGTCGGATTACACAGACGGTCTTGCAATGAAAGCTATTCAGCTTGTATTCAAGTATCTTCCGAGAGCATACAAGAACGGTGCTGAGGACGCAGAGGCAAGAGAAAAGATGCACAATGCAAGTTGTATGGCAGGTATGGCATTTACAAACGCATTCTTGGGACTAAATCACTCAATCGCTCATAAAATCGGCGGTGAGTATCACGTCCCTCACGGCAGAGCAAATGCAGTATTGTTGCCGCACGTAATTAAGTATAATGCGTCGACACCTTCAAAGTTTGTGTCATTCCCTAAGTATAAGAAGTTCATTGCAGATGAAAAGTATGCTGAAATCGCAGCATTCTTGGGACTTCCTGCAAAAACAACAGAAGAGGGTGTACAGAGCCTTATAAATGCGGTTATAGACCTTATGAAAGAAGTTAATGAGCCGTTGTCATTCTCTGAATGCGGAATTGATGAAGAAACTTATATGAGAAATGTTCCTGACATTGCAAACAAGGCTTTTGAGGATCAGTGTACAACTGCAAATCCGAAGTTGCCGCTTGTTAAGGAAATTGAACAGATTATGAGAGACGCTTATAAAGGTGTAAACTAATTGTTGAAATTTATCGGAAATAGGTATATAATTGATTGCGGAATATAAAGTTCTGTATTCCATAATCAATCAACGGGGGTTACCGAAAGGTAGCCCCTTTTCCTTTTTACTCAAAATAACGTAATGTCAGAATTTGTTGTGAAACGAAAAAATAATGAAAATGTCATATAAAAGCACTCATTTTATGTTATAATATAAATAATTAATTTAATCGGCATATAATAAATTAGGAAGGAGCGATTTTAAAATGGAAGAAGTATTTGATAAAATAAAGGAACACGCAAACAAAGCTAAGGACAGCGCGGTGCAGGTGACAAAAACAGTCATTGAGAAAACAAACAACATAGTAAACCAAACAAAATTAAAGTTTTCAATAAGCGAAACGAAAAGCAAAATTAAGGACATCTATACCGAAATCGGTAAGTCTGTATATGAAAATTATAAATCAACAGGCGAAGTGATTGACGATATGGAAGAAAAGTTCGCTAAAATCGACGCTATGACGGAGGAAGTTAACGAGCTTAAAGAACAGCTTTATCAGCTTAAAGAAAACGTAAAGTGTCCGAAATGCGGTGCGTATAATCATTCTGATGATGTGTACTGCTCAAAGTGCGGTGAAAGAATTTACAACGTAAATTCAGACGATACAGACAGTTATGACGATGATGAAGTTGTTATAATAAACGCTAAAAAACCTGAAACAGAAGAGGATTAATTATATGTCCGGTAGATTTGATAAGTTTTTTGTTTATGCCTATGAAAAGGGCAGAGATATAGCTAAGAAATTTCACGGAAATAAGGGTGACAAGATGGATAAAAAGGGAATGAACATAGAATCATATGACGGTCAGGACGCTTTTTACACAGGCACTGACGAGGAATATGAAGAATTTTTGAAAAATGTCGATGTAAAAACAGATAATGATGCCGACGCAGAGCCTGTTGAAAACACTCAAAGAATTAATTTGAACGAAACGATTAATATTCAAAGTGTTATTGATAAATTCAAGAAAAAAGCCGGTGACATTGAAAACGGCGCAAGAAAGTTTAAAGACACGGTTGTAAGCAAGGTTGATGAATTTAAAGCTAAAAAAGAAGCCGAAAATACAACTGAGGCTGAAAACGAAAAAGAAGAAAAAAAGAAAGATAATTCTTTTGAAAAGGTTGTAAAAACGGCAGAGGATATTAAGGAAGATATTAAAAATGCCGTTGACGAAAGCGGTATAAAGGAAAAAGTTAAGAATACCGTTAAAAATTCGGTTGAAAAGATT
>ERZ772954.1961-NODE-1961-length-14333-cov-9.373162_pt1 | contig 14333 bp, 10 predicted proteins | sample MGYA00580684_ERZ772954 | MGnify/ENA primary metagenome ERZ772954 (study PRJEB29015, sample SAMEA2737654) | human gut metagenome | biome: human gut; feature: human-associated habitat; material: faeces | place: China | collected 2012 ...
CCTGCGCGCCGAATCCTTTGCGCCCGAGGACGGCACCCTGCTCAGTGTCAACGGCAAGGGCGGCGCGGTGGTGCTGGACGCGCAGGACGTAGGCGCGCTGCCTGCCCCGGTGGCCCCGCAGGCTGGTGCCCTCCTGCGGGTGCTGTCCATCCGCAGCGATGGCAGTCTGGTGGTGGACACCGTCACTCCCGCCGCCCTCAAGACCCTGCTGGAGGCCACCTGATGTTCACGGTGCTGGATGTCTCCCGCTGGCAGGGCCGCATAGACTGGGATACCGTAAAAGCCAGCGGCAGGGTCCACGGCGTGATGCTGCGCGCACTGGGCAGCAGGAGCGGCACGCCCTACATCGACCCCATGTTTGAAACAAACTACTCTGCCTGCACCCGGCTGGGCATCCCGGTGGGGATCTACTATTACAGCTGTGCCGTTACCGCCCCACAGCGGGATGCCGAGCTGGCCCTCCTGCACGATGCCCTCAGGGGAAAGCGGCTTCAGCTGCCTGCTGCCATCGACGTGGAGGATGCCCGTCTGCGTGCCCTGACACCGGACGCGCTCTCCGCCCTTGTTGCCGGGGCGGCACGGCAGCTGGAGCACTGGGGCCTGTACGCCATGGTATACACCTACACCCATTTTGCAGATACTGCCCTGCACATGGACACGCTGGCCCCCTTCGACCTCTGGCTGGCGGACTACCGGGGCAAACGCCCGGCCCGCAGGCATGGGATGTGGCAGTACACCAGCAGGGGCAGGGTACCCGGCATCTCCGGCCCCGTGGACCTGAGCCGCACCGAAAAGGATTATCCCGCCCTGCTCCACCGGGCGGGGCTCGACCGTACCATCCTATAAAAGAAAGGAGTTCCCCATGAAGAAATGCAAGATCTCTCCCGCCACGCTGGCCCGCACGGCGGCGCTGGCACTGGCGCTGACCAATCAGGTGCTCAGCGCCACCGGCCACCGTGTCCTGCCCATTGAATCGGCAGAGCTGGAGCAGCTGGTCTCCACCGGCCTGACCATTGCCACCGCGCTGGTCAGCTGGTGGAAGAACAATTCCTTCACCCCGGAGGCCATCGAAGCCGATGACTTCCTCTGCCAGCTGAAGGAGCACAGATAACCAAAAAGGGACGATGCTTTTGCGGCATCGTCCCTTTTTGGTTATCTGCTTTTGTTCTGAAGCACCGGCTCAGGAAATGGCATCCACGTCCCACTTCATGCGGACGGCATCCGCGCCATCCAGTTTGATATTCAGTGCACCGGCATTGTCCAGCACCTGCTCCGGGGTGCGGGCACCGCACAGCACATGCAGACCGGGGATCATCCGGGCCGTCAGGGCAATGACCAGCTGGGCCATGGTGCAGTCGTATTTCCCGGTCAGGTCGTCCCACTTGGCCAGCAGGTCCAGCGCCTGCTTCCGGCGGGCAGGCTGGAAGCAGGGGTTGCTGTTCCGGGTGCTGCCCTCGGGGAAGGTGGTCTCCATGGTGACCCTGCCGGTGAGCAGACCCTGCTCCAGCGGGGAGTAGGCCTGCACCGAAACACCCAGCTCCCTGCAGGTGGGCAGGAGCTGCTTTTCGATGCGGCGGGTCAGCAGGCTGTACTTCTCCTGAATGACATCCAGCTGGCCGTACCGGCAGTAGCCCCGGATGAGATCCGCCGTCACGTTGGACGCACCAATGGCGCGGATCTTGCCCTGCTCCTTCAGCTTCATCATGGCCTCCACGGTCTCCTCCAGCGGATAGAGGCCGGGTTCCGGGCTCTGCCAGTGGGTGTACAGTACATCCAGGTGGTCGGTACCCAGGCGGCGCAGGCTGTCCTCCACGTCCTCAATGATGCTCTGCGCCGAGAGGTCCCGGTAGACGGCAGTGCCGTCCACGACCTTGTGGAGCACCGGCGTTTCATGCCGCCACTCCAGGCCGCATTTGGTGGAGAGCACCACCTTGTCCCGGTCGATGTGCTTCAGGGCCTCCCCCACCACGGTCTCGCTGTGGTACAGGCCGTAGATGGGCGCGGTGTCGATCCACCGGATGCCCTGCTCCACAGCAGTCTGGATGGCTTTGACCGAAAGGGCATCATCGTTGTCGCCCCACCAGCTGCCGCCGCCGATGGCCCAGGTGCCCATGCCCAGAAAAGGCACTTCGATGCCGCTGCGGCCAATGTTCAGATTTTCCATATACGTTTCCCTCCATGCCAGCAGTGTTCCCCGCAATGGGAATCATTCATACAGAGACTGGCATCTTTTGTTGTATTTTTGCTTTTTATAAAAAAGAGAACTGCGGTGCGAGTCAGCTCCGCACAGCAGCTCTCTTTTTTCCAATCAGATGTTGCCGAACTCGCTCAATTCCAGCGTGTCGTTGTGGGTCTCAGCCCAGCGGACGGCCCAATCAGAGGTGAACAGCAGCAGACGGTTGCCCTTCATATCCTCCACAGCCTTGGTATCGCTGGTCAGGTCCAAGTCGCGCAGGTTGTAGGTGTCGGGGTCGTTCTTCACCCAGCGCAGCTGCTCAAAGGGCAGCTGCTGCATGCGGATCTCCACATTGTACTCGGTGTTCAGGCGGTACTCCAGAACTTCCAGCTGCAGCACGCCGACCACGCCGACCACCACTTCTTCCATGCCACCGCCCACTTCGCGGAAGATCTGGATGGCGCCCTCCTGGGCGATCTGCTCCATGCCCTTCACGAACTGCTTGCGCTTCATGGTGTCCTTCTGCTCGATGCGGGCAAAGTGCTCCGGCGAGAAGGTGGGGATGCCCGCAAACTGCACCTTCTTCTTGCCGGTGCACAGGGTGTCGCCAATGGAGAAGATGCCCGGATCGAACAGGCCGATGATATCGCCGGCATAGGCCTCGTCCACGATGGCGCGGTCCTGCGCCATCAGCTGGGTGCCGGTGGCCAGCTTGATGTTCTTGCCCTCCTGCACATGATAGGCTTCCATGCCGCGCTCGAACTTGCCGGAGCAGATGCGCATGAAGGCGATGCGGTCGCGGTGGGCCTTGTTCATGTTGGCCTGGATCTTGAAGATGAAAGCCGAGAACTCGTCACGGCAGGGATCCACGGACTCGCCGGTCAGGCTGTCCACGCGGGCCAGCGGGGTGGGGGTGAGCCGCAGGAAGTTCTCCAGGAAGGGTTCCACACCGAAGTTGGTCAGGGCCGAACCGAAGAACACGGGGCTCAGCTCGCCGCGCAGCACCTTGTCCAGGTCGAACTCCTCGGCGGCACCGTCCAGCAGCTCGATCTCGTCCGCCAGCTGCTGGTGCAGGTAGGGGGTGAGCAGCTCATCCAGTGCGGGATCACCCAGTTCGGCCTCGGTCTCCTCCACCTTCTTCACGCCGTTGGCGCGGCCGTCGCTGGAGAAGGCCAGCACCTTGCGGGTGTTGCGGTCGAACACGCCCTTGAACTCCTTGCCGCAGCCGATGGGCCAGTTCATGGGGTAGGTCTTGATGCCCAGAATTTCCTCGATGTTCTCCATCAGCTCAAAGGGGTCGCGGGCTTCGCGGTCCATCTTGTTGATGAAGGTAAAGATGGGGATGTGGCGCAGGGTGCACACCTTGAACAGCTTGATGGTCTGGGCCTCGACGCCCTTTGCGGCGTCGATGACCATGACGGCGGAGTCCGCCGCCATCAGGGTGCGGTAGGTATCCTCCGAGAAGTCCTGATGGCCCGGGGTGTCCAGAATGTTCACGCACTTGCCGGCGTAGTTGAACTGCAGCACCGAGGAGGTGACGGAAATACCGCGCTGCTTCTCGATGTCCATCCAGTCGGAAACAGCGTGCTTGGCGCTCTGCTTGCCCTTGACGGAACCGGCCTGGTTGATGGCTCCGCCGTACAGCAGCAGCTTTTCGGTCAGCGTGGTCTTGCCGGCGTCGGGATGGCTGATGATCGCAAACGTCCGGCGGCGCTCGATTTCTTCACGATTTGTCATAGATCTGAAATTCTCCTAGAAGGGGGTGAAGTTTTCTCCGCTCCCGCTGCGCGGGAGCGGAGAAAACATATTTTTACACATACGCACTTTATTCTATACGAAAACGCGCGATAATGCAAGGGCTTTCGTTATTTTTTCAGGATGAAGCAGGGCAGAGGGGCGGTTTCGGCCCAATTGGCAAAATCGCACACCAGAACGGTGAAATCTTTCAGCGGAAGTGCCCGCAGCCAGGCCAGCACCGCCTGCTTTTCGTCTGTGCCGATGACCGCCCCGCTGTACAGGATGGCGCTGACCACCCCGCCGGGGCGCACCGCCTGCAGGGCGGCTTCCAGCGCGGGGATGCTGCTGTCGGCGGTGGAGAACACCGCGTGGTCGGCCCCCGGCAGCCAGCCGAAGTTGAACATCACGGCATCCGCCGTACCAGGCTGCACATACTGTAACAGATGGGCGTGGCTGTCGCAGTGCAGGGCATACTGCCCGGCGGGCACCCCGGTCTGTTCCAGCCGGGCGCGGGTGGAGGCGATGGCTTCCGGCTGGATGTCAAAGCCCAGCACACGGCCCTCCGGTGCGGTAAGACGGCACAGGAAGGCCGTGTCGCCGCCGTTGCCGCAGGTGGCGTCCACGCACAGGCGCGGGTGCACCAGCCGCGCGGCGAGGAAGTCCTGCACGAATTTGACGGCGGTCAGGTCCGGGGTGCGGCGGCGCACCAGCTGCGGTCCCTCGGCTGCAAAGCCGAATTTGGCCCAGAAGGCCATCTCGGCGCAGTCGGCGGGCAGGGGTGCCGTAAACACGGTGGCGGCTTCGCGGTCATAACCGCCAAAGCTGCGCAATACTTCTTTTAACAGGTAGGAGCCGTAGCCCTTGCGCCGCCATGCCGGGTCGATGGCAAGGGCGGCAAGGGCCGCGCCCTGTGCGGCGGGGTGCAGGGTGCAATGGCCGATGGCCTCCTTTTCCTTATAAAGGGCAAAGCCCGTTTCCGTGCGGCGCAGTTCCATGCGGCAGTCTCCTCTTTTCTGCAGGTTTTTCTGCTGTTACAATAGCAACTGCGGGCGTTCTTGTCAAGAAAAAACGGCAGGACCGCATTTCACAGTTTCTTCACGGCACATGCGATTGGTTTTCACAATTGGTGTATACAATAAGAGCAGTTCCAGGGGGCGCAGTTCCCCGGAGACAGAGCCTTTTCAGGGAAGGAAGTATCAAGATGGATGAGAACAAATGGGAATACAACTATTCCTCTTCCGATAACACGGCAGGCGGCACCGGTTACCCCAATGTGGGCAGCAGCGGCATGAACACTGCCAACCAGTACAACAACGAGCCGGAGCAGCAGGCTGCTGCCCCGGATGCCGGCAGCACGGTGCCTCCCACCGAGGTGCCGCCCCGGCAGCCGGCGGAGCCGGAACCGCCCAAAAAGAAGAAGCACCATGTCAATGGCGGCAAGGTGGCACGCAGTGCCGTGGCACTGGTGCTGGCCGCAGTCATGGGCTTTGCAGGCGGCTATGTCGGCTCCCAGATGAACGGCAGCAAGGTGGTCATCCAGCAGGTGGCTCCCTCCAGCTCCAGCAGCTCTTCCGGCAGTGACAGCTCCATCACCTCGGCTTCGGCGTCCGGCAGCAGCCTGACCACCGAACAGGTGGCAGATCTGGTCAGCCCCAGCGTGGTGGTCATCACCACCGAGCAGGTGGTCTACTCCCAGTGGTCGTGGTACGGCCAGAGTCAGGTGGAGAGCGGCGCGGGCAGCGGCGTCATCATCAGCTCGGACGGCTATATCCTCACCTGCGCCCATGTGGTGAGCGGCGCTTCCAACATTACCGTGAGCATCGGCGACAAGGATTACCCCGCTACGCTGGTGGGCGAGGATACTACCAGTGATATCGCCGTGGTGAAGATCGACGCTACCGGCCTGACCCCCGCCACCGTGGGCGACAGCGACGGCCTGAAGGTGGGCGAAAGCGTCATGGCTGTGGGCAACCCGCTGGGTGAGCTGGGCGGCACCGTGACCAGCGGCATCATCAGCGCACTGAACCGCAGCGTCAGCATTCAGAGCACAAGCTCCGTCAACACCATGTCCCTGATCCAGATGGATGCCTCTGTCAGCCCCGGCAACTCCGGCGGCGGCCTGTTCAACATGAACGGTGAGCTCATCGGTCTGGTCAACGCAAAGTCCTCCTCCAGCGATGCGGAGGGTCTGGGCTTCGCCATCCCCATCAACGATGCCATCAAGGTGGCACAGGATCTGCTGGAGAACGGCTATGTCTCCGGCCGCCCCTACATGGGCATCACCTATCTGGCTGTGACCGATGCCCAGACCGCCGCACAGCTCAACGTCAATGCCTACGGCGTTTACGTTGTGGATGTTGTGCAGGGCGGCCCCGCCGACAAGGCCGGCCTCAAGACCGGCGACCGTATCGTGAGCATCGACGGCACTGAGATCGCCCAGAAGGACGACCTTGGCACCCTGATCCAGCAGCACGCCGCCGGTGATACCCTTTCCATCACCGTGGCCCGGGAAGGCCAGATGCAGACCGTCAGCCTGACTCTGGGCGAAAAGAACGCCCAGACCCAGCAGGCACAGAAAAACTCCTGATCCTCCCAAATCTTTTTCCTGATCCATAAATCAAAAATCCCCTGACCGGCATGAACTGGTCAGGGGATTTTCAATTGCAGATTGTCAAGCAACGGCAGACCGTATTTTTATACCTGCCCGAACACGGTGGCGCTCAGGGGCAGGAGGACGGTCTGGCCGGTGCAGATGCGGCTGCTGCCCCGCCACAGGCTGGAGGAGATGCCGTCGCTCAGCAGCTTCCAGCTGCCGCCGGGCAGGGTGACGACCTGCGCCGTCTCGGTGGGGTTATAGTAGACGCACAGGGCGCTCCATGCCGCGCCGTCGCCCCACTGGGCGGGGAGCCGCCAGCCCACAAGAGGCTGTTCCAGCGGGAAGAACTCGATGGCGGCAGGGCCGGCCTTGTCCAGCGCGCCCAGCCGGGGGAACGCCGCCCGCAGACCAATGAGCCCGCGGTAGTAATCCACAAGGCTGTGGAACTGTTCGGCCCGGTGCCAGTCCAGCCGGTTGAGGGCCGGGCTGGAGTGGTAGCTGTTGCCCTGCCCCTTCTTGGTGCGGGCAAACTCCTCGCCCGCCTGCCAGAAAGGCAGGCCCATGCTGGTCAGGTAGATGCCCGCCGCCAGCCGGTTCTGGGCCAGGGCGGTCTTGTCCACAGCGGCAAACTCCGGGCGGGCGTAGCGCACCATCAGGAGCTTATCCCACAGGGTGAAGTTGTCGTGGGCTGAAACGTAGCTGATGATCTGCCCCGGGGCGTGGGGCGGCAGCTTTTCACTGCGGCACCACGCCGCCACCGAAGCACCGATATCCCAGAAACTCCCGGGCCTGCCCTCCACATAGCCCGGCTCCCGGGCATCGAAGCAGCCGCCCTTGATGGCATCCCGGGTGTTGTCGCAAAAGATGCCGATGCGCTCGTTCAGCATGTTCAGGTTATTCTTGTTGGCCTCGTATCGGTGCAGGGCGCTGCAGCCGCCCTGCCACGGCTCACCGTACATCAGGATATCCCGCCCGCCGGGCAGCTTGTCCAGTTCAGCCCGGAGGAGGTTCATGGTCTCCACGTCATACAGACCCATCAGGTCAAACCGGAAGCCATCGATGTGATATTCCCGTGCCCAGTAGAGCACCGAATCAATGAGATAGCGCCGGGCCATGGGCCGCTCGGAGGCAAACTCGTTGCCGCAGCCGCTGCCGTTGGAGAGGGAGCCGTCGTCGTTCTGACGGAAGTAGTAGAGGGGCACCGCCCGGTTCAACACATTGTCGGAACGATACATGTGGTTATACACCACGTCCATTACAACGCCGATGCCCGCCGCATGGAGGGCCGCGATCATCTGCTTGCACTCCCGCACCCGCACCTCGCCCCGGGTGGGGTCGGTGGAGTAGCTGCCCTCGGGCACATTGAAGTTGGTGGGGTCGTAGCCCCAGTTATACTGCCGGGTCAGGGGGCGGCTCTCATCCACGCTGCCAAAATCGAAGATGGGCATGAGCTGGACATAGCTCACCCCCAGCCGCTTGAGGTAATTCAGGCAGGTGGGGTGGATGCCGTCGCTGCTCAGGGTCGTCCCCTGCTGGGTAAAGGCCAGGAATTTGCCCCGCCAGGCCGTGTGCACGCCGCTGGCCGGGTCCTGCGAGAAATCCCGGACGCCGACCTCCCACACGCTGCGGCGGGCCGGCGGGATCACCGGCCGCACATCCCGCTCCCAGCCCTGCGGGTCCACCCGGGCCGGATCAAAGATCATGCTGCGCACCCCGTTCACCCCTGCCGAGCGGGCGTAAGGGTCCGCTGCATTGCAGGTGCCAAACGGGGTGGTAAGGGTGAAATCGTAGTATTTTCCGTGCTGGTCGCCGGGCAGATAGACGCTCCACACACCCTTGTCCTGCTGCAGGGGCAGGGTGCCCACACAGGCCCCGCCGGTGCCCCGGCGGTACAGGTTCACTGCTGCCTGTTTTGCCGTGGGAGCCCACAGGCGCAGGTGCGTCCCGGCGGGGGTATACTCCACCCCCAGCGGGCCGTAGTATTCCGTCTGGCGGGCAAAGGCTTCGCTCTCAAACAGCGTCTTCCATTCAGCAGGTGTTCTTGGCTCCATGGCAATCCATCCTTTCGTTTGACAATAGTGTAACGAACTTTGTCCTTTATTTCAACCCTTTCCTTGCAAAACGTATCAGACTCCACTATACTGAAAGAAAAAACACTGCACGGAGGGAAGTTTTATGGCATACACCGATGATTGGGAAAGTCTGATGAACGGCGTGTTCGGCCCGGGGGGCAGATTCAAGGCCGCCCCCGGCGCTTCTGCACCCAAAACAGGCGGCAGCGCCGCCCTGCCCGATCTGAACGCGGCGCTTCTGGAACAGCAGAAACGGCTGGACGAGCTGTTGAAGCAGCAGAACGCCCAGCTCAAAACCCAGAGCGATGCCACCGCCGCCGCGCTGGAAAGCAGCCGCCAGATGCTGCGGGACATGGAGGACGAAGGCCTGCTGGCCAGGGGCACCACCGACGTGAAGCCGGAGCACCTGGGCAGCTTTGAAGGCCTTGCCGCCGAGGTCAGGCAGACGGTGCTGGGGCAGGATGCTTTTGTGGACAGCGTGGTGCGGGCCATGCGCCGCCCCTTTGTGCTGGGCACCGAAGCCCCCGCCGCCCGCAACGTCATCCTGCTCACAGGCGGGGCAGGCACAGGCCGGCATTTCGCGCTGGAAGAAACTGCCCGCTGCATGGCGGCCCGGGGTCTTTTGCAGAGCGACAGGATCGCCACGCTGGATCTGGCCCTTTACCCCAATTCCGGAGCCGAAAAGCTCTTCCTGCAGGACCTCTACGCCGCCCTGCACGCGCCCGGGGAGATCCTTGCCTTTGAGCACTATGAAAGCTGCTATCCCGGCTTTCTGAAGACCCTGTCCGATCTGGCCGTCAAGGGCAGCGCCCCCCTGTCCAGCCGGTATCTCGTGAACAAGGAGGGCATCCTTGTGGATGCAGGCACGGCGCTGGCCCCGGGAGCCGTCAGCCGCATCGACCCCTGCGGCAAATACCTCATCTTCTACTCCCACAAGGGCCGGGAGGCACTGGCCGATAAATTCGGCGCGGCGCTGGTGTCGGCGCTGGGGGATGTCTGCGAGACGGCCTCCTACACCCGGGAGGACCTGGCCGCCCTTGCCGCACAGCAGCTCAACGCGCTGGCCCAGAAGATCCGCACCCGGCTGGGGCTAACCCTTTCCGCCGGGGCCGACGTGCGGGACTATGTCGCAGCCCAGTGCACCGCGCAGAAGGGTGCCGCCGGGCTGGCCGAATGCTGTGACCGCATCTTCCGTGCCCTGAGCGAATACTGCCTGCGCACGGACAAGACCCTGTCCGGCACGGCGGCCCTGACCGCCGGGCCGGAAGGGCTGCTGTTCCGGCTGAACGATGGCTCGGAGGAACCGCTCTTTGACCTGCTGCCTGCGGCCTATACCGGCGCACTGGATGCCATCCGGGCCGAGATCAACGAACTGGTGGGCCTTGCTCCCGTGAAAGAATATGTGTTCGGTCTGGCCGACAACCTGCAGGTGCAGCAGCGCCGGGCCGCTGCCGGGCTGAAAACGGCCAGCCTGTCCATGCACATGATCTTCACCGGAAACCCCGGCACCGGCAAGACCACCATTGCCCGGCTGGTGGCGAAATACCTGAAAGCCATCGGTGCCCTCAAGGGCGGGCAGCTGGTGGAGGTGACCCGTGCCGACCTGGTGGGCCGCTACACCGGCCACACCGCCCCCCTGACCAACAGCGTCATCGAGAGCGCTCTGGGCGGTGTGCTCTTCATTGACGAAGCATACAGCCTCTACCGCGGCGAGCAGGACAGCTTCGGGCTGGAAGCCATCGACACGCTGGTGAAGGGGATGGAGGATCACCGGGATGAGCTGGTGGTCATTCTGGCAGGTTACACCAGGGAGATGGAGATCTTCCTCACCGCCAACAGCGGCCTTGCCAGCCGTTTCCCCAACAAGATCGAGTTCCCGGACTACACCGCTGAGGAGCTGCTGCAGATCACCCACGTTCAGGCAAAGAACAAGGGGTATCGTCTGGCCGAAAGCTGCACCCAGCCCCTGCTGGACTATTATGCCCGCTGGCAGGCAGCCGATGCCCGCACCGCCGGCAATGGCCGCCTTGCCCGCAACACCCTGGAAAAAGCCATCTTCCACCAGAGCCGCCGCCTTGTCGCCGAGCCCGCCGCCGCGCTGGATCTGATCCTGCCCAGTGATCTGGAACTGAAGGAACCGTAAACAAGAAAAAGGACTGCTTTCGCAGTCCTTTTTTGTTATTGATGCTGTTCTGCCAGCCGGGCAGCCACCTGCCGCATTCCCTGCCGCACTTCGGGCGGGGCAACCACTTCTATCTTGCCGCCAAAGCCGCAGACCCAGCCATAGAACTGGTCACTGACGCAGATGGGGACATCAAAATGGAAGCAGCCATTCTCCTCGGGTAAAAACATGGGCGTTGCGCCGAAGCGCTCCCGCATGGCACCTTCCAGATCCGCGGTGCACCGCAGGGTAACGCGATGCTCCGGCCCGCCGTACATTCCAAAGTGCTTGCGCAGATAGGCAGGCAGGTCAAGATCTGCAAACTGCTCCTGACCCCGCCGGGGCGCATCCAGCACCCGGACCCCGCTCATCTTGTCCACCCGATAATGGCGGATGCCCTTTTCATCGGCAAAGGCAATGAGGTAGTAGCACCCGTTCTCCCAGGCCAGCTGCCACGGGCTGATGGTTCTTTTCTCTTTCTCGCGGCTCTCGGCTTTTCTGTAGAGGAACTCCACCATTTTACCGTTGTTGATGGCCTCGTGCAGGGCATCGATGCTGTACAGCAGGCTCTTGCTGTCGGTCTTGGGGCGGCCCTCCACATAGACCTGACGCTGCAGCTGGCTGCCCTCGTAGTTGGAGCAGAGCTTTTCCAGCTTGTGGATCAGCCGCCTGCTCGTGGTGCCGGATACCACCCGGCTTGCCTGCACGGCATCCACCAGCAGCTTGAGCTCCGCCAGATCAAAGGTGCGGCTGGCAAGGAAATACCCGCCGCCCCGGCCCCGGCGCAGCTTGATGTCATAGCCCAGCGCACCCAGTGCCTCAATATCGCTGTACACGCTCTTGCGCTCACAGCGGATGCCCTGCGCCTCCAGCAGCTCCACCAGCTGCGGCACGTTCAGCAGGTGGTTTTCATCGGTCTGCTGCTCAAAAATGCGCAATAGCGCCAGCAGCTTGGATTTCTGGCCTTCCTGTTTGGGCATTCGGTACACCTCATTTTTTCGTGTTGTGCCAAACCTCTCAGTCTCGCTTCCAGCTCCCCAGCAGGGGAGCTGGGAAAAACAGCAGTGCTGTGTGCTGAAAAGGTTACGGCGCTTTCTTATCAAACGCCGCGCGGCGCTGGGTGGACAGGCGGAACATCTCCTCCAGCTTTTCCCGGTCATCGGCCACAAGGGCGTTGCGCATCTCGTTCAGCGCCCCGCTGAACTGGTCGATCTCGGAGATGAGGTTTTCCTTGTTCCAGAGGAACAGCTCCGCCCACATCTTATCGTTGATGCGTGCAATGCGGGTCAGGTCCCGGAAAGAATCTCCGGTGTACTCGCACAGCGAGGTATTGTCGTTGGCGCACATCAGGCTGACGGCGATGGCATGGCAGAGCTGGCTGACATAGCCGATCATCCTGTCATGCTCCTGCACGGTCAGGGTGCAGATATGCTTGAAGCCCAGCACCTCGGCCAGCTCCCTGGCCCACTGAACGGCCTCCGGGGTGTTCTTTTCCGTGGGGGTCACAATGAAGTTGGCCGGGGCAAAATTCACCTCGGCGGCGTGCTCCACGCTGGAGGTCTCACGGCCCGCCATGGGGTGGCTGGCAATGAACTCCACGCCCGGCCTGCACATGGCCTGAATGGGCTCCACCAGACCGGTCTTTACGCCCGACACATCGGTAAAGATGCAGCCCTCCTTCAGCAGGTGGCCGTAGGTCCGGAACCACTCGATCAGGGCCGTGGGGTACAAACCGAAGATGATATGATCGGCCTGACGCACCAGATCCTCAAAATCGTGGGTCTTGCCGCTGGCGATATAGCCGTGGTCGAGGGCATACTGCAGATGGCCCTCGCTGCGGTTGATGCCGTCCACATGGAACCCGGCCCTGCTCAGCTCCAAGGCGTACTTGCCGCCCAGCAGGCCCAGGCCCACAATGAGATAACGCTTTGATTTATCCAACATGTTCCACCTCCGCGCCCAAAGGCTTGATGGCTTCCAGAAAATCCGGCCAGCTCTTGGCAACGGCCTCGGCCCCGCTGATGGGCAGGGCCAGCCCGGCGGCCAGCGCCAGCACCGCAAGGCTCATCACCACGCGGTGGTCGTTGTGGCCGGAAAGCGGCTGCTCCGGGGCATGGAGCGCTCCGGCACCCCCATGGATGGTAATGGTGCCTCCTTCGCTCTCCAGCTGCCCGCCGCAGGCCCGCAGCTCGGTCTCCATGGCCTCGATGCGGTCACTCTCCTTGATGCGGAGACGCTCGGCGTTGCGGATGACCGTGGTGCCCTCACACAGCAGGCCCAGCACCATCAGCACGGGGCCCAGGTCGGGGCAGTCGGCAAGGTCGATGTCCGTTCCGTGGAGCGGGGCCTTTTCAAACACCACGCCCTGCCCGGTGCGGGTGAATCTTGCACCGCACCGCCGGAGAATCGCCAGAATGGCGGCATCGCCCTGCAAGGTCTCCTCAGACAGGCCGGTGATGGCCACACCGCCGGTCACAGCGCCCAGCACGGCAGGAAAAGCCGCCTGGCTGTAATCGCCCTCCACGGTGTAATCACCGGGAAGATAGTGCTGCCCGCCGGGAATTTCCAGCGTGTTCTCATCCAGCCAGCGGCTCTCCACGCCAAAGGCGTGCTGCACCGCGCGGGTCATATCGATGTAGCTCCGGCTCTCCACAGGCGGGATGAGGTGCAGGGTGCTGGTGCCGCCCAGCAGGGGCAGGGCAAACAGCAGCCCGCTGATGAACTGGCTGGACACGTTGCCCGCCAGCTCGTATTCGCCCGGCGTCAGGGCACCTTCCACGGTCAGGCGGTCCGCGCCCTGCTCAAAACGCAGGCCCTGCTGCTGATACAGCGTTTTGTAGACCGACTGGGGCCGCTCCATCAGCCGCCCACGGCCCGTAAAAGTCACTTCCTGCCCGGTCAGGCTGGCCAGCGGGATGAGGAAGCGCAGGGTACTGCCGCTCTCACAGCAGTCCACGGGGGCATCAACCGGCAGAAAGCGGCCCAGCCCTTCCACCACCGCGTCGTTTTCACCGGTGGTGACACGGGCGCACAGTCGGCCCGCCGCGCCCAGCGTGGCGGAGATATCCTTGCTGAAAGCAAGATGATGGAGATGGGAGGTCCCCTTTGCCAGCGCCGCGCAGAGCACCGCCCGGTGAGCCATGCTTTTACTGGGCGGCGCGGCGATGTTGCCGCCCACCGTCCGGCTTGATTTTATCGTAATGTTCATCGTGTTACTTTACCTGGCTCGCCCTCTCCGTCAGCGCTTTGCGCTGCCACCTCTCCCAAAGGGCGAGGCCTTGGCAGTCCACCGCAAGGTCTGTGGTTTCGCCAGAGGCTCTCCCTTTGGGAGAGCTGGCAAAGCCGTCAGGCTTTGACTGAGAGGGTGAGGCCGTTCATCGTGTTACATATCCCGACCAATGGCCCATGCGACCTGACGGCACTTTGCCATGGCCTGTGCAAAGGCATCCGGGGTCAGGCACTGTGCGCCATCGCTCCAGGCGTGGCGGGGATCATAGTGGACCTCCACCTCTAGACCGTCGGCACCGGCGGCCACAGCGGCGATCATCATCGGCTCCACCAGATTGGCCTTGCCGGTGGCGTGGCTGGGGT
>ERZ772954.1969-NODE-1969-length-14248-cov-3.490312_pt1 | contig 14248 bp, 13 predicted proteins | sample MGYA00580684_ERZ772954 | MGnify/ENA primary metagenome ERZ772954 (study PRJEB29015, sample SAMEA2737654) | human gut metagenome | biome: human gut; feature: human-associated habitat; material: faeces | place: China | collected 2012 ...
GAATTACTCAAAAAGGGGGTACTTTTAACGCCAAAATGGGCTAAAATTACCCAGAAAGACCTAAGCCGGTTAACTTCCACACTGGCTTGAAAAATACGCCCTCTCTTCCTATTAAAATGTAACGCTCACCACATCGCCAAACTCCTATAATCACCGCCCATATTGTTCCACACTCCCTAAATCTCACCTCACACTACCCTTCAAACCCCATCTACCGTCCATATTTTCAATCGCATAATCTCAAATATTTCAGTTAATTTAACTTCTTTTCTTGACAAATCCATCTTCCTATGCTATTATCTCATTATCAAAACAAGCTAAATTAACTCGGTGTGCAAAAAAATTTACAAAATTCAAATATCCACAACTTGTTTTGATCATTCAATAACATTAAATAATACATCAATAACTCGTAAATCTTAGTAATAAATAACAGGAGGACAAACCAAAATGTCACATCAAACAGAATACGATCTCAGAATGAGATCCTACAAATCAATTACAGATGCTCATCTAATCCCTCGCACCCCAGTGATCATCCAAATCGATGGTCGTGCATTCCATACTTTTACCAGGGGGTTCAAAAAACCATTTGATCAGGTACTTATGGCTGCTATGCGCTATACTGCAGAATACCTCTGCAGAAATATCCAGGGCTGTGTTCTGGCTTATACTCAATCAGATGAAATTAATCTTCTTCTTATTGATTATGAGAAACTCGAAACTTCACCATGGTTTGGTAACCGGGTCCAGAAACTTGCTTCTATTGCAGCATCTATGGCCACTAATTATTTCAATCAAATATTTAAAGAATTAGTAAAAACAATCGGCAGAAAATATCATTCTCCAAACCATCGCTATATTCGTGCATCACTCAAAGGAGCAGAATTTGCTGCATGCGTATTCAATCTCCCACGAGAAGAAGTCACAAACTATTTTAACTGGAGGCAGCAGGACGCAATTCGTAATTCTATCCAAATGGTTGGTCAAGCACATTTCTCTCAGACTGAGCTAGATGGCAAATGCAATCAAGAGATCATAGAAATGCTTATCCAGCAGAAAAATATTGACTGGAATAAACTTGAAACCTATAAACAGCGCGGTACCTGTATCATCAGATCTGCTCATAGTTCTTTCTTATTAAATGGTAAACAAATTACAACAGATACATGGTCTTATGACCTCGATATTCCACGATTCATAGGTGAAGGTCGCGATTATATAGAAAGATATCTGTATCCGGATGATCCAAACAACACTACTTCTCGAAAGGACGGAAATAATTAAATTATGCAGAGCAAAGAACATAAAGATACAAAATATGCTTGGCAGCTAGAACACAACAGTGACTACACTTCTGCTACGGCATTTGACTCCATAGAAGAATGCATTGCAGATGCTCAAGACTATTTTGCAGAAGAAAATGTAAAAATCAAATCAATTACAATTCAGGAACTTAGACCATATGAAATCTCTGTTGATGCAGAAAGAGTTCTTGAGGTTGTCTGGGAAGAAGCAGAGGCAAACGTTGGTGATCTTGTAGATGACTGGCTAGATAGTAGAACAGCTTATACTACTGAACAACTGGCTGATCTTTCCGAACGTTTGACGGGGGTAATTAAAACTTGGCTGGAAGAAACCCATAATGAACCTGATTTCTTCAATATTATAGGAGAAAAAGAAATTTCAATATGTAATATACCACAATAGGGGGATAAATCATGGTAATACTTATATGTATTCTTTTATTTGTATTAACCGGTATTGGATGTTGGGCTTTATGTGCTGTATCTGATACTGATGAATATGATGATGAAGAAATTAAATATGATCAAAATGATGATAACAAATTTAATTAAACAATAAAGGAGAAAAACAAAATGAACACTTACACAACCAACACAAAACCAGCATCCAAATTTGAAGACGTACCAGAAGAAGTTCTTACAGACCCAACAATGAGAACAGCACTTGGAATGGATTCTATCCCAGGGATGAATACTCCGGTGGATGCAGCAAGTAACATTTGCGGTTTTGTAAATGAACACAGTGGAATGAATCTGAAATCTGTATCTGCAACAGCAACTGATGATACTACTCTTACAGTAATTAATGAGCAGGAAGTATTAGGAAAACATTTCAGAATATTCGGAACAATCGATAATCCACTCTTTCTTGCTAAAGATGTTGCTGGATGGATTGAATATGATGTCTCTTCTATAAATAAAATGCTTAATAATATAGACGACGATGAAAAGGTTCGGAAGAATGTTCCGACCCCCGGCGGAATACAAAAATCATGGTTTATTAATGAAGATGGGCTTTATGAAGTTCTTATGCAGTCCAGAAAACCGATTGCTAAGTCATTCAAGAAAAAAGTCAAAGAAATTCTGAAATCCATCCGCAAGAACGGCGCTTACATCCGCAACCAGGAAAATATGACTCCGGCAGAGATTGTTGCACGAGGACTGATTGCAGCTCAGAACATTATTAATGAGAAGGAGAAAGAAATTGCTATTCTGAATGGTCGTTGTGGGCTACTGACACAGGCCGTAGATGATAAACAGGATGTTATTAATGCTATCTCCAGAAATGTACCGGCTCCAACAAAACGTATGATGCTGAACAGAGTAATGAGACGAAGATCACCAGAGCTGGCCCAGAGTCGATGGTCTTACTTATACGCAAGATTTGACGAGATTTATCATAAAAATGTTAAAATCCGCATGAAAAATTACAATGCAGAACCAGGACATAGAAAATGCTATTCTATTCTTGATTTTATTGAAAAAGTACTTAATATGCTTGATGAATTATATGACCTGGCAGTAAAACTTTTCGAATCTGATTTTACACAGCTTATGCAGGAAATGCATTTATTACGTATGACTGATGAAGAATATGAAGACGAAGAATATTGGAAACGTGTACTTTAAGATAAGGAGGGAATGGTAAGAGTGCCTGCCGGTGCTCTTACCTATTAGAAATATGAGCTATTTACCAATCATAAGATTTAAAAATAGATGGCAAACATTCGATTTAAATTTACATTATCCATATTCAGTAAATGGGAAAATTATTAATTATACTCATTTAGGATATAGAGGTGATGCCTGTTATATTGTTGATAATGAATGTAATACATATTATCTTCCTCATGATTACGCTGAAATTATTAATGATGCATTAAAATTACATAGCAGTATCTATAATGAATGTAATACAGACTCATGTAGACGTCAAATAATAACAAAACTCGAAAATATTAATAGACGTGAATATGGCCGGAATGATTTTGAATCACTTAATAGTATATTGGCGGAACAAAGTAGAGACGACAATTATATTCATGACAGAATTTTATACGATACTACTTGTAATAAAGCATGTGTATGCGACTGTAATGCGATCATAATTGATGTTGTGTATTTGCATCAAAATTTTGTGCCATCATCTACGCAAAGAGGTCGTAGATCTGAAATAACTTCTACTTCTTTAACTGTAGATGAGGCCGCCAGATATAATAATAGCATTTCATTCCATAGTAATGCTATCACATTTAATAATAGCGAATGGGATAGAGGATTTATTAATAATATTATCCTGAACAAAACAAAAACTTACATTCATAAATTTAATTACATCCCTAAATACATAAAACATTTTATGCCTGGAGAATCAGAAGATACTACTCTCCTGATCGGAGCAGAGATTGAAGTAGGTGGAAATAATAATATCTCTTCTGATAATGATAAAAATTCCACAGTAAAAAAATGTATTCAGATTATGAATGGATCTGATAGTGATGAAGAAAATCTTATTTACAGTACACATGACAGCACTGTACAGATTGAATTTGACACTATGCCATGCAGTTTGGAATTTCATAAGAACAAAATGAACTACCGTGAAATGTTCGAATATCTTGATAAAGAAGGATATAAAGGTCATGATTGTGAAACTGCCGGATTACATATTCATGCGAATCGTAACTATTTAGGGAAATCAAGGATATCGCAAGAGTTAGTTATATCTAAGATTCTGTATATTCTTGAGAAATTCAATGATGAAATATGTGTTATTGCAAGGCGTGACAATGAATACAGTGAATTTGTCGGTAGTAAAAAAGAAGAAAATTCGATTGTTGAGTTATATGGAAAGTATAAAGATCACGGTAAATGTGCTGCATTGAATTTACAACATAAAGATACTATTGAATTTCGTATGTTTAAAAGTACTTTAAAATATGAAACGTTCATTCTTACCTTAGAGTTCGTCAAGGATATTATAGATTTTGCTAAGTCTGCGAGTATTGAAGAAATTGAACTGATAAAGTGGGCAGATCTCATGAAGTTATTCTCTCCTGCTCTAAGGAATTATTATACGGAACGATACAATAAGCAGTATAAAAAAACAATGAATGAAGATGAAACCTTGCTGAAACGTCAGATCTCAAATATAAAGAAAGCTATATTAAATTGTAAAAATTATATGATGAAAACGAAGTTGCAGCAAGAATATGATGAACTGAGAAGACAATATAATAAAATTCATAAAAAGAACAAACGTAAGAAAGCATATCCTACTGTTACTCATGTAGATTTAAGAACTGACGGGCTTATAAGTGCAGGTGCATATAGCCAGTCTGGAGAACTCATATATAGATTTGATAATATGCGGAATCTTAACCTTACTGCTATTTAAAGGAGGTATACTATTTGTCTGAATTTGGATTAAAAATAAAAAATATAAAAGCCGGGACACTCTTTGGATATAACCAGGGAGTCAGGAATCGGTACGATTATACTGAAGCAATGTTCAGTAATAGTCTATTCAGTGATTATATCATACAGAATGGACTTAATGTTTGGAATGACACCAGTACACGAGACATTATTTGTCTTGATTTTGATTTTGGAAGTCGTAGTTATGAAGAAGAAATGGACCATTTGCTAAAGCAGTTTGGACCATTTGAACATGATAAATCTTTATCTGAGGAATCTAAGAAACGTATTAGAGCAATATTTCGAAATGTGATTGATAATAAAGACAATTATATGAAATGTTCCAAAGATGAAATCCGGGAAATATTCTATGAAAACGGTGTAAATGTTGAATACATTTCTTCATATACAAAGAAAGAAGGTGAAAAAAAGACTGTTATTAATTATAAAATGCTATACCGCAACTCTTCTAAGGCAAAAGTCGGACAGGTGATGTTTATTAACTCAAAACTTTATAAGAAGGCATATAACTGGCTGACGATGGGTCTTGGAAAGAAAATGCCGATGGAAAATGCTAAGATTGTAGAGATGTCGGCATATGCTCCTCTCACAACCAGCACAATAGTTGGAAAGTTCTATTGTCCTGTAGAAGCCATTCTTATTATTAAAGATACGGATAGTTTCTACAAGACAATAGCCAAGATCGTGAAAGCTGAGGATTATGTAGTTCAGGAGAAGGTTTTAGATGAAACTGCTACAGAAATTGCAAAGCAAAGAGCTATTGCTGAAGGAAAATTTTTAAAAGACGGTGTTACTCCGAAATATACTAAGAGATATAAACGAGTAAATGTTATAAAAAAGAAATGTGTCGTTCATGATGAAGAAACAGAGGTTAAAAATACTCTCTGGGACGGTGAAATGCTGATTGAGTCTGATATTTTACCAGAATGGGTTAACGGAATGGCTCTTTTAAGGCAGCATTTCTTTAAGGCATGTGGAATTCGTACTCATATTCAGTTATTTTTTAAGGATTGGTGTGAAAAAACTGGACATGATTATGAAACTTATGAAGTACAGGATATGTTCGGAGTTTGGCATAAGCTCAAGGATATTCGCATGATTACAACTGATAATGCTATTAAATGGAAGAAATTCATGAATCTGATGGGTAATACACCTGCTGAAGCATATAAGTATTGGTGTGATCGCGTAAATGCCGATGGATCTTACTGGGGGATAGTAAAAACCGATCATCCAAGTAAATTAGGCGGTGTGCAGCAGATGAGTTATCAGATGGTTAATACTCTTCCTTCCTATAATATAGATATTCCATCTCCTTGCTCTACTGATGATGTGCGTAAATTGGCAAAAACCAGTGTGGATTATGTAGAGGGGATGAAAGATGATAATAATCTTTATGTACAGTATCTTAGGAAGAATGCTACGATAATTAATCATTATGAAATGTTGGCAGATTTATATGATTGGAATAAGGATTTTGGAAATAGTACATGGTTCCGATTAGAGAAACGTAAAATTATCAATCAATATGTAACCAGGCTTAGAACAGGCAAAATTACAATTGATGGAGATAATCTTACAATATTTGGAAATCCATATGCTCTTCTACTCAAATCTGTAGGAATGGATCCGGAATCAGATCCTACTCTTAATATTGAGCCAGGAACTATTCAATGTTATACAAAACGTTTTCAAGATGGAGAATATCTTTGTGGTATTAGAAATCCACATAACAGCCCAAATAACATCTGTTACTTACATAACACATATAGCGATGAAATGCAACGATATTTTGTATTCAGTAATAATATCATGGCAGTAAATTGTATTCATACAGATATTCAGGATCGTGCCAACGGCTGCGACTTTGATTCAGATTTCTTTTTTGTGACAAATAATGAAGTAATGGTTAAAAGTGCTAAGGCTGCATATGAACAGTATCCTACTATTGTTAATAAACTCAAAGAAAGTGGCCTTACATATAAGAATACAATGAAAGAATACGCTCGTATGGATAATAAATTCGCCAAATCACGTATTGGTATTGGAGAATCAAGTAATCTCGCACAGCTTGCAATGACTTATTATTGGACTAACCCAAGTCGTGAATTATATGACAACTTTGTTATTCTTTCGGTACTAGCTCAGGTTATTATTGACGGATGTAAACGTGAATATGAAGTGGATGCTATAGAAGAAATAAAGCGTATTAAAAAACTTCCTTGTATGCAGCAGTTAGAGGAAGTTGAGGACGAATTTGGTAATAAGAAACAGGTGCGTCGAGATTTTCCAGAATTCATGAGATATACGCGTAAGATTCAATATACAAAGAACGGTAAAGAGGTGGAAAGAGAATTGGTTGATCAGCAGAAAGAAAAGTTATCTGGAAGAATTTCTTCCTATTATATATGTCCGATGAATAGTTTACAGATTGTTATGGATGATATCAAGCCGATACATTCTACTAATACTATTCCTACTGAAGATCTTGTAATAAAAGTAAAAGGCAAAGCAAACGCTAGGCAAATGGAAAAAATTTTAGGATATGCAAAAGAACTTGAGCTTTTAAGTAAAGATAATATGTCTGATGATGAAATTCTTGCATATACCGAGAGATTCGATCAGATTTTAGCGGAATTAAGAAAAATAAAAATAAAAAATCCAAAGACTATGAGCAGATTGATTGAAATTGCTCTTAATACAAGTAATATGGGAAGAAAAAAGGATTATTCACGTTATACAAGAAATCTTCTTAATCTATTATATAGAATGGACAGAGAAGCATTCTTACAAAATTTCTCGAAAAACTGCAGAATGTCTGAAAAAAAATCAGCCTAAAACCCTTTAAAAGTAACAAAAATCGTAAATACAAATTCGTCCGGTATATGAGGGGAATAACTTTTCGCTTCGTTGCATCTTCAGGCACATATTTTGCGCAGGATATGTGTACATGTATGCAGACAGCTGTTTGAAGAAAAGCGAAACTCTCCGCGCTGTCTCCAATGCGTGTTTAAATATGGGATTCGAATTTTTTTGTGTAGTAGCCTGCCGTGGGCGTTAAATACACGGCTAAAAAAAATCAAATATATTTGACTACAAGGAGAAAAATCATGAGCAATTATAGAATGTCCAAAGGGACAACAGAACACTTTACATCACTTGAAGAAATGAGAACTGCATGGGGAATGAAGCCCGTGACAAAGAAAACTTCTGATAAGAAGAAATTAAAAGAACAACAGGAAAGATTTCTTAGTAAACATAAGTGTAAAGCATGTGGCACCCCAATGACATATATACATGGTAATGTTATGGCTTGTAAAAATCCTGAATGTAAAGGGATTGAAATCAAGCGCGAAGATAAAGACGGTAATGAAATGGTATCATATATCAATTCCTTCTGTACTTTAGACGATCTTGGAGCTGAAATTGCATCAAACATTTTCAGCAAATAATTGAAAATTAAATATTGATAATTCAAGGCAGTGTGCTGGTCGGTACACTGCTTTTGCTTTATATAACTATTATTTTTATGAGAAAAAGGAGAACTAACAATGAATAAAGTTGAATTAATTAAGGCTGTTGCAGAAGCAACAAATAATACACAGAAAGATATTAAAGTAATTATGGAAGCTGTGCAGGACGTAACATATGGTGCGCTGGTTAAAGGCGACGAGGTAAAACTGATGGATGGTGTTACTCTTTCTGTTGTACATAAGGACGCACGTATTGCACGTAACCCAAGAACAGGTGAATCTGTTGAGGTCGATGCAAAGAACGCAGTAAAATGCAAATTTGGTAAGGCAATTAAAGACGCTGTTAATGCGTAAATAATACTTTGAGCCTGTAGAAATACAGGCTCTATATTGGAATGTAGGATAGTTTGGCAATCCGCCTGGTTTGGGACCAGGACATCGCACGTTCAAATCGTGTCATTCCAACTGCGGGATAGAGGAGTGGATCCTTGCTAGGTTCATACCCTAGAGACGATGGTTCGAATCCATCTCCCGCTATTTGTCATATACAAATGTATATGCCAACCCTTTCTGTTTAATTAATTACATTATGGAGGCTTGGCTCCGATAGTGCGCTGTGAGGCGTATAAAGGCAGATTTACACACTGTCGCTGCGGTATAAGCAATTATATTGCAGTCAATCTAAGCAAAACTGACATGCCAGAGACTCAAAAGGTCTCGTTTCGTATAGGTAAGTGAAAAGATTAAATCCTATGCGGAAATAGCATCATGAAACAGGGAACGATAAGGTGGTCCAAGGGCGACTGCTGAGGAACACTTTCCGGCCGCAAACTGGATAGTTCATGCAAACTGTGAAGATATGATGGTGAATCAGGAGGTTATTCAATCTGAGCATTTATTAAGCAAAGGTGATAGCCATTTGTATAAGTGAATTGGTATGTGCCAAATTAGCTTGTATGGACATTTAGTAGGGATAATAACCGAACGATATGAAGGTGTGATGTATTCTTATCCTCAAAAGGGATTGGAGCGTCTGGTGTAGCACATCTTCAGTAGAGAAGACTTTTCAGATAATAAATAATTACTTATACTTATTGAATTTTCAAAGGATTTAATAAAAACTACAAGTGTGATATTTGATATTATATTATACAGCGAAAGTCTACACCTCTGCATAACGAAAGCAGCCTAATACCATAGTATTTTATGCAATATGGTCATTGATGAGTCTCGCAAGACTCTGATATGTTTGTCCGATTCTGCACAGTGTTCTTAGCGGAACTTTGTGGCGCGGCGGCGTCGATGGAATGATGACAACAGAGTAGTTATGCGGCTAAAGAGAAATGCCACTCTTAAACAAGGCGGTTGTTGAAGCTTACTATATGTGCGCGAAGCGGCGTATAGTGGATAAGAAAAGAAACCATAATGTTTCGAAAGAGCTTCTATATTTATGTGTAATCTCAGCATAAATGAAAACATTGGAAAATAGTTTAATTGGCAAAACATGATTTCGCGAATCAAATGTAGGTTCAACTCCTGCTTTTCCAGCTTAAATATATGGGAAGTGCCAATACGATGCTGCTTATGAAGAAATGCGCGTGTTTTTGAATAAGCCTGAACGAACACAAGCCGCGGATAATTGTGTTTTAGTAAGTAATAAAATAGAAAGAGGGGCAGCACCTCTGCTTCCTAGATGAATAAGTCCGGTTAGTCTAGCGGTATAGGACACTGCCCTTTCAAGGCGGTAACATGGGTTCAAATCCCGTACCGGACATTTTTTTTGCTACTTTGGCGTAATTGGCAGGCGCAGCAGACTTAAGATCTGCTTCCAATAATGGAGTCTGGGTTCGAGTCCCAGAAGTAGTATTTGAAAGTATTATACTTTCTTTTGATTTGTTTGGTTACGCATTTTGTTTATGAGAAGGATTGTATAGTCCTTCTCTCCCCTCCTATTTTGGCTCTATAGTTAAGCGGTTTATAACACCTGCCTGTCACGCAGGAGTCCGGAGTTCAACTCTCCGTGGAGCAGTCCATTTGCAAAGTAAATTCACTAGGTGTGGAACTGACCTGCTAAGTCATGTGATCCGACAGGATTGAGTTTCGATTACTCTGCTTTGCGTTACAAGATATGTAGATTACAGCCCACCTCCTGTGGGAATTCGTAGGTGAAAATCCTACCATAAGGACGGATGAGCTTTATGACTGGGAGCATATTATGAATATAAAGATAACCGGATTGATTCTGGTTGAAAGGCAGGATTAATCTCCTGCCTTTTGCTTTGCTGCATGTCCGGGTTGGTGAGGGAGCGGTCTTGAAAACCGTTGGTCCGAAAGGGCTTGCAGGTTCGAATCCTGTGTGCAGCGCTGTGACTATGGCAGACTTGGCAATGCAGCGGATTGTGGATCCGCATTATATGGGTTCAAATCCCATTAGTCACCTTTATTTGCGCCTTTCGTATAATTGGCAGTACAACCGGCTCCAACCCGGTTAGTCAGAGTTCGAGTCTTTGGGGGCGTGTTATCTGAAATGCGGAGGTAGCGCCTCTAGCCTCAGATTACGTTTTGACCATTTAGAAAGTGAAGTAAATGGCAGACTAAAGTACACAGTCTATATCTTAGAATGACAGGCACAAATCTGTATTCTGGATGAATTATAAGATAAGTTCCAGATATCTAGTAGCGTGAAAATCTGGCGGGAGTTTGACTTAGGACGAAACGCAGTCAAGTTTTTGTGATTTAACCATAAATCATATGGGAAAGTTAAGTTTCCAATAAAATATATGGCCTCCATTTATGGCTATATATTTAATAAGAATAGCTGTTCACTTAACACAAGGGAGAGTAGCCTAGCGGCGAAGGCAAGGGACTGTAAATCCCCCACAAAGAAACATCGAAGGTTCGAGTCCTTCCTCTCCCACTAGGTTGACAAATTAAATCAAAACTCCATAAAACAGGTAGATAAGTTTTACTATGAGATGTGTATACACATGGATTAGGTTTATTAGAAGGTTTTGTCTCTGATTGCAACAGATAATGAGCCTTTTGAGTCTACAAATATATAAAAGTGAGGAAACTTAATTGGTAAATATCAGTCAAAAAGAAGCAGAATATCTGCGTAGTCATGGAAGAGCTTTTGATGTGCGTGTACGTAATAAGCACCATAAAAGTAAAGCAAAAAGCTATTTTCTTGTAGAGCATGTTCGTAGTGTCGAGATGTTAAACAGATACAGAGAATCAATCAATCAGAGCGATTTTCTTACTGTAAAACCTAGAGATAAAGATTTTCGATTTTAAGCAGTAAAATAATTTGAAAGTTGGTGTTTGACATAGGCAGGAAGAAAAAAGAAGATGGCATTTACTTTATAGGTCAAAATGCTGACGATGTTACAGGTAGCTGCACTTATATAAAATATAATGGAAAAAAAATATTACTTGAATGCGGATTATTTCAAAACAATAATTATCTGGATTCATATAATATCAATTCTCAGAAATTTCCATTTAAACCTTCAGAGATCGACTATGTTTTTGTAGGACATACACATGTTGATCATATTGGTTTACTTCCAAGGTTAATAAAAGAAGGTTTTAATGGAAAAATTATCGCTTCACATGCAACTGCTCAATTAATGAAGCCATTATTATATAATTGTGCTTTTATATTGTTGAGTGAAGCAAATGCTTTATCATTTAAATATAAACGTAACTACTCTCCTATTTACACAGAAGAGGATGTAGCTACGACTTTAAATTATATATATGAATATGATAATGTACATGAATTATATGTTCTTGATGAAATAGTTTCTTTTAAATGGTTTGAAAATAGCCATTGTCTCGGAGCTAGACAGCTTCAATTAATTCTTAAAGATCAAAATGGTGTATCAAATTCTATATTATACACTTCTGACATTGGATCCCTTAATACAAAAAATCATTATGTTCCAAATACTGAAATTCCAAATGTTTTTAATAAAGTAACTATTATGGAATGTACGTATGGAGAACCAGGCAGAATTAATAAAAAGACAAGAAAATTTGATTTAGAACATTTAAAAGCAGCAGTTGATACGATTACAGAACGTGGAGGAACAGTAATCATGCCATGTTTTAGTTTCAGCCGTACACAAGAAATTCTTACCAATTTATATAACATTTTTCATGATGATATAAATTTCAAATATGACATTGTAGTTGATTCAATATTATCATGTGATATTTGTGATCTATATACTACTCTTTTATCTGAAGACGATTTGAAATTATGGGATAGTGTATGCAATTGGGAAAATGTGAAGTTTATAAAAGAAAAAGAAGATTCCTTAGCATGTGTAAAAAATCATTCACCAAAAATTATACTAAGTAGTTCCGGATTCTGTACAAACGGCAGGATCCTTTCTTATTTACATGAATATTTGAATGATGAAAAAAGCATGGTGATTTTTAGTGGATATACCGGAGCAGACAACTCTTATTTATCCTATCGTATTAAAAATTATAAGGAAAATAAATTTATAAAAATTAGTGGCGATAAGGTCGAAAATAAAGCTGACTGTATTTCTTTAAGTACATTTTCAAGTCATGCCAATAGAAATGAACTAATTGAATTTGGATCGAAGGTAAATACAGAAAAATTAGTTTTAGTTCACGGATCTGTTGTCGCGAAAAACAGTATAAAGGAAGACTTAAAAGAAGCCATATCTAAAGAAAACAAATCATTTAAAGTGATTGTGTCATCGAAAGATATGGTTGTTTATTTATAGGAGAACAAGGAATATGGAATTTTTAGACATTTTAGAAGACGATAGTCTCTATCAGAGCACTATCAAGGAGCATTTAAAAGAAAGAAAAATTATTGTCAACGAAACTATTGATGACAATGTTATTGAAAATATATGTTTAATGATCATGAAATGGAATAAAGAAGATAAGGCACTTCCGGCATCATGTAGGAAACCAATTTATCTCTATCTCAATTCAGATGGTGGCGATGTTATTTCCGGGTACCAGGTATTAAGCTCTATTAAGACATCTGTTACTCCAATTATTACAGTGGGATTTGCCAAATGTGCTTCTATGGCATGTTATATTCTGGCTGCAGGACATAAACGTTACTGCTTTCCAAATACAGTAGTCCTTTATCATGATGGACAGACTGGATATGTAAGTTCATCTAATAAAGGTAAAGATATTCAGAAATTTTATGATAAATTAGAGCAACATCTGAATGATTTCATGGTAGAACATACAAATATGACTGCAGAATATCTTGAGGAAATCAAGGATCGTGAATATTATATGTTCCCAGATGAAGCAAAAGAAAAAGGAATTGTAGATAAGATTATTGGTATTGATTGTGAGTTATCAGATATTCTTTAATACTGAATATTAATTTAAACTTTCACAAATATCATTTTACTATTATACGTTCAATATGTCAAGGAGAATAAGGAGAAAATAACATGGAATTAAAAAAAACTGTTAAATATGATGGTAAACTCAAAGGTCTTCATATGGTAGACGGACAACTTGTAGATATGGATGGTGAAATCATTGATATTTTAGATATCTTTGAAAAGGCATATGGTGATAAACTTTTTGACATGTCTACTACTACTAAGACTGAGGAAATCATCAATCTTGATGAATTAGATTAAGGTATTTTATATGGATAATAACGAATTTCTAAAAGAACAGCTTGATCTTATTAAGAAAAAACAAATAGATACATCTATTGAGTGGCAAGATGTTGCAGATTTTCGTTCTAGTCATGGTAAAGAGCCAGAGCACCGCGATACAATTCGTAAAGGGTCTAAATTACTTTTAGAATATATAGATGCAGGATGGGATTTATTCCCATCCTCTTCTATTCAATTAGGACGATTTTCTGATGAGATTGCTCTGAAAAAAGAACGTATTAAATTACAGACTGAAAAGCAGGAATTTAATAAATGGATTCGTGAGTATTCTAGGGATGAGCTAATTGCTGAACATATTGTAAATGCTGTTAATCAATTACAGCCGTTAAAT
>ERZ772954.1981-NODE-1981-length-14190-cov-4.228582_pt1 | contig 14190 bp, 9 predicted proteins | sample MGYA00580684_ERZ772954 | MGnify/ENA primary metagenome ERZ772954 (study PRJEB29015, sample SAMEA2737654) | human gut metagenome | biome: human gut; feature: human-associated habitat; material: faeces | place: China | collected 2012 ...
AAAACACAAAGAAGGGCATGGCAAAAAAGACATTAAGTATGTCACTTGTTGTTGCTATGCTTGCCACTTCTAATGTACCAGTTTGGGCTTCCGAGTTCAGCGATGGTTCTGATGCTACAGCATTTTCTGCTGAAGCAGAAACTCCAGCTGTAGATGATACTGAGGATGGTACTGTTGAAAATGCAACAGCTGCTACTGCTTCAATTAAATCTATTGTATTCCAGCAGCAAGGAAAAGCTGTACAGAATGAGGCAGTTGTTAAACAGGGAACTATTACAGCAATAGTTACTCTGGATAGAGTAGTTAGTGCAGCAACCGCAACACTTGTTGCTTATGATACAGCAAACTCTAATGGTAGAAAGTTAGTTTCCAATGTAATAACAAATGGAAACGTAGTTTCTGTATCTTATGACCTGAAACAGAGTGATGTAGGAAGCGTTATTGGCGTTGAAGTATATGAAGGTGCTGATATTATAACTCATACAAATGCTACTATCAAAGTTGTAGAATCCGCTACTGTTTTAACAGGAACTCCAACTATCGACGCTGGTGTTGATAAAGATAAAATTGTTGCAGGTACAGTATTAACAGCTAAAACTGATAATATGGGACCAGAAGGAACTACTTTCAAATATCAGTGGCAGGCAACAAACGAAAAAGGTGAATGGGTTAATATTGATGGAGAAACATCAAGCACTTATACAGTATCCAATGGCCTTTATGGAAAACAGGTACGTGTAGCTGTTTATTCAGGTGATAGATTCGAAACTGAAAAAGCATCCTGCTCAGAATCTGTTGCTATCGGAGCAAGAAAATTAAGTGCAGAGAATGAAAATGGTGGTATTGCAACAGCACCTGGTTATGTCCGCACAATGATTTCTAATGATATCAAAAATAAAGGAAAAGTATTTAATGTTGAAAGTAAACGAAACGAATTAGTTGCTGACAAAGCTAAGGCTGATGAAAATGACATTTGTGTTGCTTACAAAAATTTAAAAGGCAATGTAGTTACATTAAAGTATGGTAAAGATTATACTTTAACTTACGATCAGCTGTATCATCTTGGCACAGTAAATGTAACTGTTACAATTCTTCCTACAGAAAACACAGATTATACAAACGATACATATACTGGATTAACATATGACCTTGTTCCTGGCACTACAATGGATGGATATGCTATTGAAAAATCTGGAAAAGCATATGAATACAATGGTCAGAAAGTAACTCCTGAAGTATCTAAAGTAACTTATAATGGTCAGACTCTTCCAACATCTGACTACACTATTCAGGAAATTGGTCCGGATGCAGGAACCTATAGCTTAAGTGTCAACGTTACTGATAGAACTCTGGTAACTAAAGATAGATATGGTAAAGATGTTACTGTTACAATTGCGAAAAAGAATATGGCGAACCATGATGCTGACTTTGATGTTGTAATTCCAGAAGAAGTATGGAAAGCTGACAAAACGGATGTTGAGAAAAATGGTGTTAAAAATGCCAAGATCAAAATGTATGATACCGTTGCAGATCCAAATAAAACAAATGACCTTCTTGCAGGTAATGAATTTGACATCACATGCGTAAACTGGTCTGACTCTGCAATTAATAAACAGATTACAATTACTGCAAAGGACAAAGCAAAGAACTATCAGAAGTCTATTTCTCGTAAAGGCGAAGCAACTAAGAGCGATATCAATGAATTTAAGTCTGCTTTCTTAAATGCTTTAGCAGGTGGAAATAACCTGATCTACAATGGTAAAGAGCAGGATTATCTTGGAAAACTGTTAAGTACTAATAATGGTTCTATCACATTAAACGGAACTAAGCTTTTCCTTAACAGAGATTTCACATACAAGATCACTCAGGGTGGAACTAACGCTGGAGATGTATCTTATACGATTACAGGTGCCAAGGATTATGCTGATACAGAAATGATCTTAAGTAATGCTTATAAGATCCAGCAGGCAACCTTTAACGACGACACACAGGTAAAGGATAATAGAGCTACTGGCAATAAATTAATCGTTTCCTTTAACCCATCTTTAGGTGATAAAGGTGCTGATATCAGCAATTATAACATTCTGGCTAAAGATGTTTATAAGGCATGGATGGCTGACGGACATTATGACCTCACACTTGACAAAGACTTCTGGCTTGACAAAACAAGTACATCAAATAGAACACTTGTATATACACCAACTGTTGCAGAAAATAAAGTTGCAGGTCATGGAAAGAACGAAAACTTTAAACAGACAGCGGGCACAACCAATAGAACTTCTATCACAGCTGAATTAACAGCAAAAGACCTCAGCGATAAGGATATCACTGTTAAGGTTGTTGATGCATCTTATAACAGTGGAAAACTCGTTACACCAACTATCAAAGTTGTTTATACAGACAAAGATGGAAAAGAATATGAGATCAGTAACGACTACTACACAGTAGAGATAGAAAGAGCTGCTATTAAAGAAGGCGACAAAGGTAAAATCAACGTTAAAGCTAAGACAATTACTGATACAGCAAAATATCCACAGATGTACACAGGAAACCAGATGGTAGAATATACTGTTGGTACTCCGAGCCTTGAAGGTGGAAAAATCGTTGCAACAAACGGTCTGGAAACCCTTCCAAGCGTTGCATACAGTGCAGAGCAGGCAGGATCTTCCAAGGGAATCATCCTGGAAGCAGGTAAATATGTTGTAAAAGATAAGAGTGGCAACGTAGTAGATCCGAAATACTATGACGTTACATTCTCTGACAACAAGAAAGCCGGAACAGCAACTATCACAGTTACAGGCAAGGCTCCGTACAAGGGAAGCGTAAGTGCAAACTTCAAGATTACTAACGCAACACTTCCAAGTGGAACTGTAACCTTAATGTCTGATAAACTGAGCAAGACTTACACTGGTGAAGAGATCAGTCTTGTTAAAGGAACTGACTACACAATTACAGGTGAACTTGCACAGTTAAAAGAAGGAACCGACTATATGGTTTCTTATGAAAATGCAGTAAACGTTACAACAACAAGCAGCAAAGCAAAGATTAAATTTGTAGGTATCGGAAGCTATGCAGGAGAACTTGTAAAGACCTTTGATATTACTCCGGCTAAGATTACCGCATCTGATGTAACTCTTGGAGATGTTACTTATGCAGGTGGAAAGACTGTAAAACCATCTGTTACAATCACTGTTCCAGGTGGAAAGACAACTCTTGTAGAAGGTACAGACTATATTGTAGACTATGTACCGGCAGCTACAAATGTAGGTGACAAAGGTAAAGTTGTTATCACATATAAAGATAATGCAAACCTGAATACAGCTGATTCTGTAAAAGAAGTAGAATATGGCGTAACAGCAAAAGATCTGAAAGATGTAACAATCGCAGCTGTTGCAGACCAGGAAGCTACTGGTGAACAGGTTAAACCATCCCTTACAGTAACAAGTGATTCTGTTACTCTTAAAGAAGGTGTTGATTATCAGGTAACTTATGGTGAAAACAAAGAAGTTGGAACAGGTACTGCTACTATTACTCCTGTAAACGGAAACAAGAACTTTACAGGATCTCAGAAAGTATCTTTCAACATCATCAAAGCTAAACCAGAAGTTGGTCAGGCAATGATCACTGATGTAGTCGTTAAAGGCAACACTGTAACACCAGTTCTTTCTAGTGATGTTGACGGAGCTGTTGGATATGACTACGTAATCGCTACAGAAGAAGATTATGAAAACGGACGTGTCGACATCAGCAAGAATGTTCTTAAGACAAACACAAACTTCTACTATGTACAGGAAGGTACATACTATGCATACTGCCACGCTTGGAAACGTGATGAGAATGGTAAGAAGGTATTTGGTGCATGGTCTAACCTCAAGAAATTTGAAGTGACTGCTACAACACCATCTACACCAAAGATCACAAAGGTAAAAGTGAGCGGAAGCACAGTAACTGTAACTTATACAAAATCTAAAGATGCAACAGGTTATGACGTAGTACTTGGATCTTCCGTTAAGAGTGTAAACGGCGAGAAACGTCCGGTAGATTACGGAACACTTGTTAAGAAAAATGTAAAAGGAAGCACTGTGACTGTAACATTCAAGAATGTGAAGAAGGGAACCTACTATGCAGGACTTCATTCCTTCAACAGAACATCTGAGAATGGAAGCAAAGTATTCAGCAAATGGTCTGGTACAAAAACTGTAACAGTAAAATAATCCATTTGGGTATTCATACAGATTCCTAAAAAGGGAACCCCGGTCAACCAGGCCGGGGTTCTTCTCAATTAAATACAGATTCCTAAAAAGAAGACTCCAGTCATTTGATTTTTAGGAAAAATTTCTGTATGGATATCTTAACTTTAACGTATTTATCATTTCCTCTTTTATATCAATTCACAATCCTTCAGTATCTTTTCTATAGCTTCCCATGCAGACAGAGATGGATTTTCTTTATAATACTGATATCCTTTATATTGATGCAATGTATATCCATTTTCCTGATTTCTTTGCATGATTTTCTTTGCACGATCAACAGCCTCAATTACATTGGACAAATCCATTTTATTAAGACATCTCTTAAAATTGTTCTCTTCCTTGAATTCATCCATATTTTGAAACTTTTCACCAAATGCACGATTAATCGGTGTAATGTATTGCTTTCGGTGAGAGAATGACGCATTGCAATTTGTTATATGAAGAATCATCCACAAATCAAAAGTGAAATTACTGTACCCAGATTTATATTTAATTTGTTTTCCTATTTTTTCTGCTTTCTTCATATTATCTAACACTTCTTGAAAACCTTTGATATGAATTGGTTCATCACTCTCATAATCAAAAAAATGATAAATTTCTATCTTTCTGGTAACAGTAAGAGATTTCGCATGTTTTAATGGATTCTTCCTCACCGGACAATCAATAGACACCTTACTGGACGCCTCTTCCGTATTGTTTATTGTGTCCTGCAGCCATTTTAGATACCACTGCTCTGTTTCACCCCAATGCTCTCACTGCCATGCTTGGAAACGTGATGCAAATGGTAAGAAAGTATTCGGTGAATGGTCCAACCTTTACAAATTCACTGTAACTGCTACAACACCATCAACACCAACTGTTACAAGCGTAAAAGCAAAAGGAAACACAGTAACAGTAACTTATACAAAATCTGCTGACGCAACAGGATATGATGTTGTTCTCGGATCCTCAGTTAAGAGCGTAAACGGAGAAAAACGTCCGGTAGACTTCGGCGAACTGGTTAAGAAGAATGTGAAAGGAAATACAGTAACAGTAACATTCAAGAACGTACCAGCAGGAACATACTATGCAGGACTTCATTCTTTCAACAGAACATCTGAAGATGGAAAGAAAGTATTTAGCAAATGGTCCAACGCAAAGAAAGTAACTGTCAAATAATCCATTTGGGTAAATAATACAGATTCCTAAAAAGAGAGGGGACTGTGTACTAATTACTTAGTGCACAGCCCCTCTTCTCATATACCTGTTCGGATTAAGTTCTTGATAAAGAGTGTTGTCCATTAAGAATTAGCTAATCAGAATATCCTGCTGCTTAATTATATTTTTTGAAAGGTAAATATAATCCAGTGCACTTTTAAATGATTTATTATTTGCGCTCCACTCTTTTGCGCAACTCATTAAATCGTTTTTAGAGAGTGTAGTAAATTCTCTTAATATCCCGTCAACTTCGTATTTAATCTGAAGAGAAGAACTTTCATTGACTGCATCATATACTCCATGAGTAAATTGAAAAAATTTATCTCTATAATAGTTGATAGGTCGAATTTCAATCATATCAGCTAAAGATAATTCATTATATATCCACGGTGAGACTGTTCTCTCTTTACTTATTTCTTCGGCTATTGAAATGGAATTTTCGCTGTTCAAGAAAAACACGGATTCACACTTATCAATCATTCTGGCCAAAGCAATGGATAACATCATATGAACATGACTGGTAGAATAATTTCTTTTATCATAATCAAAAGATGTACCGTTGCTATGTCTACAATATTTCTCGTCTATTTCTCTTAATAAATCGTTAGAATATCCCCAAAGACAAGAATCTATAAAAGTATCTAAGTTGAGCTCCTTTTTTAAAAAGCCTGCTATAGAAATAGCTAACTTCTCATCGGCATGTGAGTGAGATAAAAATACATTAAATTTTTGTTTTGTTGAGAACCTGCTATCCTGTAACTTGGTACCGTCAATCACTCCATCTATTTCTATAAATTCTTTTAGGCTACTTTGAATGTCTGTTTGTATTTTTGCATAGTATTCTTTCCCTAAAGATTCATATTCATTAAAATCTGAATATACAAGATTATTTAATTTAAATTTTGAAAACATAATAACCTCCTCAAACAATAAGAATTAGGACAAGTAAGACAACGGTAATCGAAAGGTATAACGGAGTAATCGAGATGTTTTTTATCATAAGGCACGGAATTGCTGATACTTTTTCTTTAAATTCGCTTGTATTCATAGAAAAATCAACCAAACTGTCATCACTTATCTTTGAAACTTTATTGTATAATTCCCTGAAAAGTTTTTCTTGCTTTAAATAATACGCATCCAAAAACCAAAATACGACATTTAGAACCAATGCACAGGCATATATTCTCCAATCGCTCTCTTTAAACGATAATGCCACAATAGCTGCAATGATAGTAACATTCCAGCCTTTTAAGTAAAAGGAATTCGATGTCATTTTTGATATTGTGGACTGTACATAATCCATATGTTTGTACTTATTTTCCATAATTTGAAACTCCTTTACACATTTATACTATTGACGCTAACTTCATATGGCAAATCAAAGGTCCTATTACCTGCCTATGAACTGCCCTGTATACTGTCATTAATACAGTAAAGAAAAGGATCCCAGAGTATTCTTTTGACAAGACGTATACTCTGGGATCATGGTTTTGAAACCATGACTATTATGTCAGATTAATCCATTTTGTACAATAAGGAACAGGGTACTTTTAATTAAAAGCAGCACCACTTTCTACTGTCCGGTCTGTTTTGAAGAACTTACATACAGGGATGTCTGTAAACGGATCCTGTTACAGGAAGGACATGAACGCAATGTCTGTATCATACACCGAATGAAATGTCGCAGATGTGGTGAATATTCCAATGTAATAGTGCATATTTTTCTGGAGTAGAATGCAGTAATTTAGTTAGTATCCATCAGGAATAGCTATTCCGCACATATATTGGTGTCCACATATATTGGTGTCAGACCCCAATATGACATTTATTTGTTAAAACATAATGTCAAAATTTCTCTGGCATGATCAATCAGAATTCTAAACGATTATAAAACTTTAAAATATTTATCTCCTTCTAGCAACTCTATTGCCATCCCTCGAATACAATATGCTGGATAAACTGATACATGATAATTTGAATTATCCAAAATTTCTACAATCTCGTTTTTACAATGTGTATTTTCCGCTAAGGTCACTCCTAAGCACATAACCTCATTTACATATGGAAATGGCATTTCTTTTAATTCGCCTCCAATAATGAAAAAATCTGCCTTTGTTGAATATACGAGTGATCGGTTCTTAACATTTTTCAATAATTCTTCGATTTCACTCTGTTCAATATGTTTCTTTGGGTTCTTGTTGTAAAGTATCTGTATTTTATATGTTGGATACTTTACGTATACAATTGGTTGTCCCATAGTCACAATAAAGGCTGGCATCCTATCTGATAAATTGTGTACTTCAAAAACACAGCCCGGAGTATGCAATATATCCCAACATTTTTCCGAATAACTCTGTAAAATTTCCATTTTAGTATTCGGAATAAGCCCTTCAAAGTCTTTGCTCGAAACAATTGGGATTAATTCTCTTAATATATCTGATTTCGATTTTCCAGTTCCTTGTATCGTGTTATTAAACATCTCAGCTTCTTCTTCACTTACTGTAAATTTTATTACTTTATCAAAACCTTCTTTTTTAGGTCTGCCTTTATTATTCATGCTTTGTTCTCCTTATCAGTTTGTTTTTAAGTACTATTTATTAATTTGGTACATTTTATTATTTAATATACCATATTTTATGATTTTGTCAATATATAAAATCCCTGTATTTTGATTTTATCCAGTTATACAGTAAGCGCTTAATTTTCAGGTATGGTAGAAAAAAATCCCCGGCTACTTTTTAGCAACCGGAGCACCTTGACAATTCACATATGATTGATCTGATTCGTTTGCACGACGTTCGATCTCAGCTTTGAGATTTTCATTCCACGGTGCCAGGAGTTCCAGTTCATCATCACTCATCCCATCATTTGGTAGTTTTTCAAGCAGATAGGTAAGATAGTGATAGACATTTACTCCATTGACCTTTGCCATTTCTACCATCGTGTATACAATAGCACTGGCCTGAGCTCCATTTGGTGTGTCACAGAAAAGCCAATTTTTACGACCGACTGTAAACGGACGGATTGCATTTTCGCTGAGATTGTTAGAAAAACTGCAACGTCCATCTTCCAGATAAGTGGCGGGATCGGAAGACCCGAAGGGTCTGACCATCTAATTTTCTGGCTTATTTGAGTTGCATAGACCATTATATACGTTTTGAGGAATTGGCCAGTGGAAAAGGATATTCTGATATATTATTTCTTCCAAATGCAGACTCCTCTAAGCCGGCACTTCTTATTGACTTAAAATGGGATAAAAGTGCGCAGGGAGCAATCTCTCAGATCAAAAAGAAAAATTATACACAGGTCTTGCAGAAATTTGCTTATCATGGGGATCTGCTTTTAGTTGGAATAAATTACAATTCCCGGACCAAGAGGCATAGTTGCAAAATTGAAAAAATACAGATATTCTAAAAAATTATACTCGTTTTAACAAAATTCCTAAAAAGAAAGACTCCAGCCGAAACGGCTGGAGCCTTCTTTTTTAGGAATCTGTATTTAATTACCCAAATGGATTATTTTACAGTTACTTTTTTAACGTTTGACCACTGGCTAAATACTTTCTTACCGTCTTCAGAAGTTCTGTTGAATGCGTGGAGACCTGCATAGTAGGTTCCTTTCTTCACATTCTTGAATGTTGCTGTTACAACATTGCCTTTGATGTTCTTCTTAACGAGTTTTCCGTATTCTACCGGACGTGTTTCTCCGTTAACTTTCTTTGTAGATGTTCCGAGAACTACATCATATCCATCAGCATTGGATGCTTTTGTATATGTTACAGTTACAGTAGAACTTTTTACTTTAACGCTTGTGATCACTGGCTGGGATGGTGTGATTGCGCTTACAACAAATGGATATGCGTTAGACCAGTCGCTGAATACTTTCTTACCATTCTCATCACGTTTCCAAGCATGGCAGTATGCATAGTATGTGTTCTGACCAACATATTCGAATGTAGTGTTAGTCTTAACCTGGTTCTTGTTTACGGAAGTGTAATCTTTGTTTGTGATGCAATCACGGTCTGTAGAGATTACATAGTCGTAACCTGCAGCGCCTTCAGATTCACCGGAAAGAATTACGGTTGCTTTGTTTCCAACAACTTTAACATTGCTGATCATTGGAGCAGCTGGTTTTTCAGCTTCAGTTGCACCGTTTGTTTTAACTGTCTTGGAACCAGTATAGTTCTTGCTTGTTTTTGCAGCTACGATAGTTGTTGTTCCGTCATTGTTTGTAGTTGTTGTGTATTCTGCTGTATCTACTTCAACTTTTCCGCATTTAACAGAAAGCTTACCATCTTTAACAGTTACATCTGCATTTGCAAGGTCAAATTTATCAATTCCCCATTTTAATGTATTAACAGTTCCAGTGTAACCATTCTTACCTTTAATAGTAACAGAAAGAGATTTTGCTGATGTAGTATTTACTAAGTCAGTATTTGCTGAAAGATCTAACTCATAATCTTTTCCTTCTACTAAAGTAACACCTTTAACAACAATCTTAACCTGTGGTTTTACCGGAAGTCCGGCAGCATAAGTTCCGTTGGAAATAGCAATATTATCTGCTGTAAATAACTGCTGATCAATTTTGATAGTTTTCATTGCAAATACATTGACAATCTTATTTCCTTCAGCATCTGTATATACGCCATTCTTCACAGCAATGCCGTTCTCTGTCTGAGTAAGATCTCCGCCGTATTTTCCTTTTGCTATTGCAAGAACAACTGCATACTGACCATTGGTACCTTTCTGTCCATATACATTATCAACATATTTGATTTCATAGTCAGTACCTTCGGTTAATGTTTTTCCTGTGTTATTAACTAAAGCAGTTTTGGCAAAAGTCTGAGCAGTTCCATCATAACTAAATTTAATATTTTGACCAGTTATCGCAAAACCATTTTTATCAGCAAAACTAAACGTGCTTTTTGTTTCGGTTTTTAACATTTCACCACAAATCTGGAATGTTAATGTCTTAGATCCAGTAAAGTTACCGTTCTTTGGTGTTAATGTTACAGTACCTTCACCAATATTTAAGTTTTCTCCAAAAGTACGAGTGAAGTTGCTGTCAACATCGATTTTGTTTCCATCTAATGTAAGATAAATCTCATCAGCTGGAACTTCAAGAGAATATCCCTTGTATTCTTTAGTTGCGATAACACCAGTAAGTTTAGAGGCATCAGCTGGAGCAATTGTAAAGTTTACACTTGCTTTTCCACTGTAATGAGTTCCGTCTCCAGTAACTGTAAGTGTAGCAGTACCTGCATTGATATTATTTGTATATGATGTAGTATAATAAGCTGGATTAATTACTTTACCATCAATTACAACATCAAAATCAGGTGTAACAGGTTTACCATTATAAGAGAAAGAATTCTCTTTTAATTTGATATAGTCAGCTTTTAAGATTGCTGCAGTAATCTTAGATTTAGCTTTTAAAACATTATTGTTTGCTACAGTTCCTTTAAAGTTTTTATTTGTTACAGTTACAGTAGCGACAACATAATTACCAACTTTATTTCCATCTGAAGTATGTTCATATTCGTAAGTAACTGTATAATCTGTACCTTCAACTAATGTAAATTCTTTGTTAGCAGAATTTTTAGCTTTTACAACAACTTTCATTGCATCTTTATAATCTTTAGCACTGCTAGCGTTCTTCTGCTCAACTTCTTCTGCTGCAGTTGTTGCACTTACGGTTGCAGGATTGATTGTAAAGGTCAACTCTTTTTTGCTTCCAGCATAACTGCCTTTACCGGTTACGATTAATTTAGCAGTATTTGTGGCTGCATTAGTATTTTTGGAATAAGTGATTTCATAATCAGCTGGTGCAATTGTCTCTACTTTATTAGTTGTGTTGTTTAAGATTTTAAGAGCACCAAGTTCTTCGCTTGTGTATGTTACTGCTTCGCCTGTATAATCTTTAGCAGGAAGCTGATTTGCTGTTACATTTGCAAAATATGCATTGGAGATACTGTTGGAATAAATAGAGAATGTTCCAGTTGTACTTCCTGTAATGTTTTTGTTTGTTATACCATTAACAACACCTGGTTTGATTGTTGCAACATATCCTGTTCCACGTTCAATTGCATTATCCGGAACAGTAATTTCGAGAGCACCTTTAGTAATCTCTTCACCAGTAGTTTTATCTTTTAAAGTTACAGCACTAGGATCAATAGTAACCTTAGAACCTGTATACTGCTGGTCTGCAATACTAACATCAACCGTAGATAAATCACGGGCAACAACTGTCATAGTGTTATCTGTCAATGTTTTGATATTACTTCCAACAATTTTATAGTTTTTGTTTCCTGTTTCAGGCTGACCTTCTTTAATCGCAACATTTACATTGCTGATTTTTCCAACTGCAGTATTATCCTGAGAAGTAAACTCAACTTTTACGTAACCATTAGAATCAACATCCAGATAATTGCTCAAATCAACACCTGTTGATTTATCAACTAAACTAATATCAGATTTTTTTACTTTAGTAATTGTTTTTCCTGTATATACATAAGATGTATTTAATAAAGTTGCTTTCATACGGCCAGAAATAGGAGCTGGATTTCCATCTAATACCATAGGCTGGATTTCATAAGTTGTTGTAACCTGTCCTGCATATCCTGTAACAGTTGGAGTTAATGTAACAGTTACTTTATCTCCAGTTACATTTGTAAGTTCTCCAGAATATGCTATTTTATATTTTGAAGTATCAAGTAAATCTGAACCTGCTTGTACTAAGTCCTGATTATTTTTATCTTTTTTAGAGGTCAGCGTAACACCTGCTTTTTTTACAGTTCCATCATATGTAGGATTTACAGCAGATGCGGTAATAAAATCATTAATATCTTTTGCTTTTACTGTAACAGCGTCAGATGTATAGCTCCAAGCAACCTTGCCGTCCTGCTCAGCATAAACAAATAATGTGATTGATTTTCCTGTCATATCTGCAGTTAAAGAAAGTGTTTTAGCTTTATTTGCAGGATTATAATCTGCAATAGTGCTATCAACAATATTTCCATTTACCTGCCATGCAGTTTTTAATGTTGCATTAGCAATGGCGCTTACTGCTGTGATATCTACATTTGCACTTAATTCTCCGCCCCATACAGTTTCGTTATTACTTACAGCAGTTCCACCTACTGCAAAGTCAGATAAATTAACTGTATACTCAGAACCTGTTGTTGTTGATTTTGCAGATTCAGTAGCTGCATCTGTAGTATCTTCTACAACCGGAGCAGCATCTGCTTCATCAGAGAATGTTTCAGCAGCCGGAGCTTCAGTAGCTACAGCAACATCATCTGTACCATCGCTGAACTCAGCAGCCCATACCGGCACATTAGAAGTAGCAAGCATTGCAACAACAAGTGACATACTTAATGTCTTTTTTGCCATGCCCTTCTTTGTGTTTTTAATCTTTGTCATGATTATAGTTCCCCTTTCCTTAATATAACTATTTCTTTTTGGGTAAAGATTCCTAGACATAATCTGTCTGTTATGGTTAATAATAGTGCTTTCACCACTTTTTGTCAAGGGTAATGCTCAAGAATTTTACGATTTTTTTAAATTTCATACACTTCAAAAGCATTTATTTTCCTTGATTTTTCAGGTTTAAAATCTATAACTTGTTACAAATGTAGTGAGTTTTTCCTGTTTATCACAAGATGATGTAGTGTTCTCTTACCAAGACAGAAAGTCAAGCGGATAAAATCATCCGCTTCGCTACTTGCTCATAATCGAATAACTGCTTCGCAGTTTATCAGAAGAAGCTTGCACTTTTCCTATTTTATCTTCCCAATATCTTTTTCAAGAGTAAATCCACCAGTTTTTGCTTCTGCCATTGATTTGTCAAGCATAGCAAGATATTCTTTGTTTCTCTTTTCTTTCATGATGTTGTTGCATTCTTTTTTATAATCATTCCAAAAAATTTTATTTTTCTTTCCATAATTTCTTATCCTCTCAGCAATCGGTTTGCAATAATCTCATTATCCAATTCCAACATAGTATGTACTGTTGTTCCTGTATTTACAATATAGATATCAAAGGGCTGTTTTCCAAAATCCATAATATAGCCCAGACGAATTGTAATATCTTTTTGTTCTGCCAATTTGAGAATCCATTGTGCGCAGTTGTTACCACAGGCAGATGCATTAAAAATATGCTCTAAATCATTTTGCATCAGAATAAGAGTTTTCACTCCTTTTGACAGACGTTCTGGTGGAATTGAACCAAGAAATGGACTGTCGATTATGCATGGACCTTTTACCTCTGATCCGTCTATATCTTTGATCATTTTTCTGGAAGTTTCTGATGTGATCCACTCATCTTCATATGTGTTATTGAAGAACACATCAGGATTAAAAATATAATTGTCTCCCGGATTGTCCCCAAAAAATATTTTCAGCATCTTGCATTCCTCCATTCTGTCAAAACTGATTATCTTTTCTTATTTTATCAAAAATATCTTCCTGTTTCCAGCATCACAAAAACAGCAGAGAACTTTTTTATCATTCTCTGCTGTTTCTCTACCATCTGCTTTAAGGTGTTAAAGCAAACATATTATTTCTTTCTAACAATAACCTTATCCAGATGCCAGATATCGTCCACATATTCCTGAATTGTTCTGTCAGATGTGAATTTACCGCTGCATGCTGTATTAAGAAGGGCTTTCTTTGCCCAGCCTTTTTCATCTCTGTATGCTGCTTCTACGCGTTTCTGTGCGTCTGCATAGGAACGGAAGTCTG
>ERZ772954.2017-NODE-2017-length-14027-cov-5.783853_pt1 | contig 14027 bp, 12 predicted proteins | sample MGYA00580684_ERZ772954 | MGnify/ENA primary metagenome ERZ772954 (study PRJEB29015, sample SAMEA2737654) | human gut metagenome | biome: human gut; feature: human-associated habitat; material: faeces | place: China | collected 2012 ...
CACCGCAGGCGATGCACTTGGAGGACTTGCCGGTCTCGGGGTTGACGGTGGGCATGTGCCAGGGGCAGGCCTCCACGCAGGCACCGCAGCCGATGCACTTGTCGGTATCGACCACGCGGATGCCCTGCTCATTGGTGATAATGGCCTTCTGGGGGCATGCGTTGCCGCAGGCGGGATCCTCACACTGGCGGCAGGTATCCGGGAAGTAGACAAAGCAGTTGTCGGTGCCGGACAGCAGACCGTTGCCGTCGCCGTCCAGATTCAGGCGGCGCTGGATCTTGACGCGGCTGATGTAGGAAGAGCACACGCCGTCGTTGGTCAGGGTGCAGTTGATCTCGCACCGCTGGCAGCCGGTGCACAGGTCAGCATTGACCACCAGCAGACCCTGGGGCAGTGCCCAGGTCGCCACAGCACCGGCGTCCACCTGCTTCTGAGAGCAGCCGAAGAGGGACAGCATAGATGCGGAAAGGGTGAGTCCTGCAAGGCTCTTGCCCGAGATCTTCATAAATTGACGGCGGGTCATGTCAGCCGTCAGAAAATCAGTTTTTGCCATAGGTTTCCATTCCTCCGTGAGGTCACTCTGCGCAGAGCACCTCGGTTACATAGAAATAAGAATTGTTGACGATGTCCGTGACCGCCGTGGACGTAATGGTTGCACCGGAAAGCGCATCCACCTGGGTCATGTCAGCGCTGACCGTGTCGGCCGCACTGCCCTGGGTGGTCAGATCAGCGGCCTGCAGCTTGTACTCGGCCTGCTTTTCAGCGGACCAGTCTGCATAAGGCACTGCCTGTTTCTCGCCGTCCTGCGCGCTCTTGCTCAGACACGCCGCGTACAGCTTGCGCCGTGCCACAGCCTCAGCACTGTTGTCCATCGGGGGGATGAGCGCGTCGTCCATCGGCTGGCCGTTCAGAGCCGAGAGGGTCAGCCCGGCTTCATACATCTTCCGGGTAGCCTCAGCCTCCGGGGAGGTATCGCCCGCACGCCATGCGGCGGGGTCGAAGGCCTCGGCGGGGGCAGCGTCGGTCTCGGCGCTGCCTTCGGCAGCAAAAGCCGTGCCGGTGGCCGGGTCGGTCACAGTGTAGCGCTTGCCTGCCAGCGTGAAGGGAGCTGCGCCCTGGTACTGGGCCGTGAACTCCGGGTTCTCACACTGAGCACCCAGGCTGTCGGTCTCGGCCTGTGCCAGGATCTTCACATCCAGCACATTGCCGTCGCGGTCCAGCGTCACACCGGCCTGCACCTCGCTCTGGAAGCCCTGCTTGCTGCCCACCACATAATACGTGGTGTCATCCAGCTGGTACACCGCGCTCACACCATAGGTGGCAGCGTCGGCATCTGCCAGCGGCAGAGCCGTTCCGGCCACCGTGGTGCGGCTGTGCATCAGCCCGCCAAGGCCAAGCGCCATGGCAAGCGTTGCCGCACCCATGGCCGCATAGCCGGGCAGCCGCCTGCGCCACAAGGACTGCGGCGCATGATTTGCCTGCTTCAATTGTATCACCTGCCTGTTTGATTCAGCTGTGCCCGGAACTCCCGGGCACGAAAACAGCCGTTCCACCTGCTGCAACAGTGCGGAACGGTTCCTTCGTTATAAGAATAACATTTTTCTCGTCGGTTAGTCAACGCATACGCACAAACAAAGCCCCGTAATTGCTCTCAAAAGCTCTCACTTCCCGGTGAAATCATTTCTTTTGCCGGATGAACAGTTTCAATCCATATTCCTCTGCCAGCTCCAGCGACTGTACCGTGGGCATACTCTTGCTCACCAGCGCGGGCACACCGGCCCGGATGGCCTTGCGCACCATATCCACCGGCACCCGGCCGCTGGTAAAAAGCACACACTCCGCCAGCGGCACACCCTCTGTCAGGGCGCAGCCCACGGCCTTGTCCAGCGCGTTGTGGCGGCCCAGATCCTCGCACCGGTACAAGATCTTGCCCGCACGCAGCAGCAGGCAGCTGTGCACGGCATGGGTAGCACGGTAGAGCGGCAGGCCCTGCCCCATGGCATCGGCCAGCGCATCCACCCATGCGGCGGGGATCTCCCGCTGGGGCACCGGGGCCAGCGGCGGCAGTTGCACCGGGCTGGCCAGCGTCAGGTTATCGGTGCAGCAGCTGGGCACCTCCTGCCCGGCCTGTTCCGCTGCCGCCAGCGGGTGGCGCAGCTGAACGCTTATTTTGAGGCCCTGCGCGCAGACGGCCACCCGCTCCACCTCGTCAGCAGAGGTGATCCAGCCCTCGGTCAGCAGGCGGCCCAGCGCCAGCTGCGGCAGCAGCTCCGGCGTGCAGACCACCCGGAAGGCTGGCTGTTCATTGACCAGAATGGCCGCGGCGTGCTCTGCCGCCAGTGTCCGCTCGGTGCCATCGGGCATCCGGACGCTCTCTGCCCCCGGTGCTGCACCGAATTGATCCATGATCTGCATTGGGTGTTCCTCCCCTGTCTGTTTTACTCTGCCCCTATTGTAACACGCTTTTGCTCCGCTGAAAAGCACCTGTGCCCTCTGGAACAAACTGTCGATCCGTGTCGTTTCCATTTTTCCCGGCTTTGTGATATACTACTGTAAAATGACAGAACCATATCCCAGTACCGAGGTGGAATCCAAATTGAAGCATCTCTTCCGCTCCCTCACGCGGGCACGCCGGGCCTACAAGGACACCCGGAACCATGCCCTGACCCTGCTGCACCGGGCCTCCGCTGCCGTTCTGGCGGCCGTACTGGTGCATAAGACCCTGACCCATTTTTTGTTTCTGCCTGCCATGAATGGCATCTGGTCGCTGACACTGCGCTGTTCGCCGGTGAACTACCTGACCAACAACAATGCGCATCAGATCTTTACTTCACCGACCATTTTAGGCGGGATCGTGCTCATCGTCCTTCTGGCGGCGTTCTGGAACCTGTACGGCTTTTCCATCCTCCTGCACGGGTTTGCGCTGGCCCGCCGGGGTGAAGCACTGCGTCCTGTTTCCCTGTTCGTCCGGTCGCTGGGGGATATCCGCCATGTCCTGCTCCCCAAGAACTGGCCCATCCTGCTTTACTGCGCCCTGCTCATCCCCTTTACCGATGTATTCGTGACCTACAACTATATCTCTCAGCTGGCTGTGCCGGAGTACATCCTTGGGCTTATCCGGGCAAAGCCGCTCTATCTGGTGCTTTTTCTTCTCATTTTGGGTGCGGCGTTCCTGTTTGCCCTGTTCTGGGTCCTGGTGCTCCCCCTCTTTACGCTGGAACGCAAAAGCCTGTGGGAAGCCGTTCAGGAGAGCGCTGCCCATGTCAAAACACAGCTGCCCCGGCTGGCCGGTGTGCTGCTGCGGTGGAACCTCAGTGCGCTGATCCGGTCTGTTCTGGTCTTTTTCGGAGCTTCCCTGCTGGTTTACAGCGTGGCAGCGCTGATCGGCCTGCGGAGCACCCGCGCCATGCTGCTGCTCGCCCGTGCGCTGTATCTGTTGGAGATTCCCTTCTTCGGCTTTTTGCTGGACTGCAAGGTCACCACGGCCCAGTGCACCATCATCGCATTCCTCTACGATCGCTGCCGTGACTGCCCGCCGGAAAAGCTGCCGGAAGGCAAACCGCATCGCTTTGGCGGCTGGCCTCTGCTCACCGCTGCGGTGGCCGGGGTCACGCTGGCCACCGGGCTGATGGCAGTCTATCTCTATGCCCTGCCCCAGGACGATGCCCTGCTCACCGCCGTGGGCGGCGTGACCCCACTGGTCACCTTCCACCGGGGCGACTGCACCGTGGCCCCGGAAAACACCCTTCCCGCCTTCCGGTCGGCCATCCTCAAGGGCGGCGACCGCATCGAGCTGGATGTGCAGATGACCAGCGACGGCGTGGTCGTGGTGATCCACGATTCAAACCTGAAACGCTGCACCGGCAAAAACGCAAAAGTCTATGATCTGACCTATGCCGAGGTGGCACAGCTGGACGCGGGCCGCTGGTTCAGCAGCCGCTTTGCCGACACCCGGATTCCCACCCTGGAACAGGTGCTGCAGCTCTGCCGGGGCCGCATCGGCCTGAACGTGGAGATCAAGCCCAGCGCCGCCACCCCTGCTCTGGAGGCTGAGACCGTACGCCTGCTGCGGGAATACGGCTTCGACAGCTCCAACTGCGTCATCACCTCCCAGAGCTACGAGACCCTGCACAAGGTCAAAGCGCTGGCCCCTGAGTACCCCACCGGCTACATTCTGGCTCTGGGCGTAGGCAACTACTACGACCTGCCCGATGCCGACTTTTTCAGCGTGGAGACCACCTTTATCACCTCCGGCATGGTCAACGCCGTCCATCTGCGGGGCAAGACCGTCTCCGCCTGGACCATCGACCGAGAAAAGGTCGCCACCCACATGCTGGAGCTGGGAGTGGACGACCTCATCACCGACAAGCCCGACATGGTGCAGGATCTGCTGGCCCGGAACCAGCAGGTGGATGACAGCCTGATCGACTTCCGTGACCTGCTCAACGCTCTGCTCCACCCGGAGCAGCCTGCCGACTTCTCCGATGACGCGGAGGAGACCATCACCGATGCCGTGGAAGACCCGGAGGAGTTCGTGGACGCGGCGTGACACAGCCCCCTCTTTCTTGCGGCATCATTGATCCAACGGTCTGTAAAAGCAAAACATCCCCGCACGGCCTGCCGAAACAGGAAGTGCGGGGATGCCTTTTTGTTCAGAGGAATGGGTTATAGAACCTTCCAAAGCGGATGGTCACGGTCAGGCTGATGAGCAGCAGAACCACGCCCACGCCCAGGGCAATGAAGTCCCGCCGGGCAAAGGGGCGCTGGGTATACCAGGTGCGCTTGCTGTTCTTGCCGAAGCCGCGCAGCTCCATCGCGTTGGAGATGGTGTCGATGCGGTTCAGACTGGTCAGAATGAGCGGCAGCAGGATATTGACAGAGTTCTTCATCCGCTTGAAGAAGGGCTCCTTTTTGCCCAGCTCCACGCCGCGGGCCTGCTGGGCCTGGCTGATGCTGTGGTAGTCGCGCTGGATATCGGGGATGTAGCGCAGGGCAATGGCCACCGAATAGCCGACCTTATACGAGATGCCGATGCTGTTCAGGCTGGCAGCAAACTCGCTGGGGTCGGTGGCAGAGATGAAGAGGATGGCCACCGGCAGGGCCACAAAATATTTCAGACTAATGTTGATCATGTAGAACAGCTGTTCCGCTGTCAGATCATACCGCCAGAACAGGTGGCAGAGCACCGTGCGGGTGCCGTACAGGGTGGTCCCCTGATTGGGATCGAACAGGAAGATGAACAGGTTGTTCAGCAGCAGGAACACCAGCATGAAGGTCATCATAAACCGGACTTCCCGGAATTTGATCCGGCTCAGCCTGAAGGCCAGCAGGCTGACCACCAACAGGCCCAGCAGCACCCAGGTGTTGTAGGTGATCATGCTGGCAAAGGTGAACAGCAGGAAGAACGCCAGCTTGGTGGTTCCGGTCATCTTGTGGACGACGCTCTCCCGGGGGAGATAATTCAAAACAGTCTTAGCGGCCACCCTCTCTCACCTCCCGGTCCTGCTCAATAAATCTCTCTACAAATTCCTGTGCGGGCGCAATGCCGCAGCGGTTGGCCAGCGTATACAGGCTGGTCTCCTTCAGGGCCGCCTGTTCCACCAGCGCGGGGTCACACAGAACGGCGGCCGCGGTACGGTCTGCAATGAGCCGTCCGTCGCAGAACACCAGCGCGCGGCGGGTGTATTCCAGCATCAGGTGCATGTCGTGGGTGATCATCACCACCGTCACGCCCCGGGCGTTCAGGCCCCGCAGGAACTCCATGATGTCGGTATAGTGCCGGAAATCCTGCCCGGCGGTGGGCTCATCCAGAAGGATGAGCTCCGGGTCAAGCACCAGCACGCTGGCAATGGTCACCCGCTTTTTCTGGCCGAAGCTCAGTGCCGAGATTGGCCAGTTCCGGAAAGGATACAGGCCGCAGACCCTGAGGGTCGCCTCCACCTTTTCCCGGATCTGTTCCTCGGTCAGGCCGGAGCGCTGCAGCCCCAGAGCCACCTCCTCGTAGATCATGGTCTTGGAGATCATCTGGTTGGGGTTCTGCATCACATAGCCGATGTGCTGGGCGCGGCGGCGGATGTTCTCCTCAGCCAGCGGCTTGCCGTTCAGGAAGATCTCGCCCGCATCCGGGGTCTCGAAGCCGCAGATGAGCTTGGAGAGGGTGGATTTGCCCGCGCCGTTCCGGCCCACGATGCTCACCATCTCCCCCTTGCCGATCGAAAAGCTGACATCCCGCAGGGTCTGCTGGCCCTTCTGATAACCAAAGCTCAGGCCCTTTACCTCCAGCAGCGACTCCCGTTCCGGCTGCGCGGCGGGCCGGGGCCGGGCCGTGAACCAGTCCCGGAGCTTTTGGGTGTCGGTATCGTCCAGCACAAGACTGTCCACATGGGCGGGGTGCTTGTCCGGAGTGATATCCACCCCGGCATAGCGCAGAGCCGTGACATACAGCGGCTCCCGGATGCCGTTTTCCGCCAGCAGGCAGCCCGAGAGCAGCTCGTCCGGGCGCAGGTCTGCCAGAATGGTGCCGCCGTTCACCAGCACGATGCGGTCCACGTTCCGCCAGAGCACATCTTCCAGCCGGTGCTCGATGATGAGCACTGTGGTGTCCGTCTTTTTCTGGATCTCGTCGATCAGCTCAATGGCCTGCTTGCCGGTAGCGGGGTCGAGGTTGGCCAGCGGCTCATCGAAGAGCAGGATCCTGACCTGATCCACCATCACGCCCGCCAGGCTCACCCGCTGCTTCTGCCCGCCCGAAAGCTCGTGCGGCGCATAGCCGAGGTGGTTCTCGATGCCCACCAGCTCGGCGGCATGGCGGGTGATGGCGTGCATCTCATCCTGCGGGGTGCAGCTGTTTTCCAGTGCAAAGGCAATGTCCTCGCCCACGGTCAGCCCGATGAACTGGCCGTCCGGGTCCTGCAGCACCGTGCCCACATGGGCCGAAAGCTCAAAGAGGCTGCTGTGAGGCGCATCCACACCGTCCACGGTCAGGGTGCCGGTGCACGCGCCGGGGTTGGAAAACGGGTTCAGCCCGTTGATGCACCCCGCCAGCGTACTCTTGCCGCTGCCGGAGGGGCCCGCAATGAGCACCCGTTCACCCGGGTAGATCTCCAGATCGATATCGGTCAGGGTGGGGCGCTTCTGGGCGCGGTACTGGAAGGAAAAGTTGCGGAATGAGATGATGGGTTTACGTTCTGCCATGGGTATGGTACCTCAGCTGTTCATCAAAAAAGCCTTTCCAACGGGCCGGACGGCGCAGATGGAAAGGCCGGGTTTCATGCGGGGATCACTCCTGATCCAGAGAGCCCTTCTTGGCGATGGTTCTGGTGTAAGCCAGCACCAGCAGGCCGCCCACCACCACAGCGGTGATACTGTTGGACACTGCGGCAAATGCACCCTGTGCAAACACCTTCTTGACGGGCTCGGCGTAGATGGCAATATCCAGCACGGGGGCCACCAGGATCCAGGCCAGCAGATGAGCCACGATATTGGCCAGCGCAAAGAAAGCCACCTGCTTCTTGCTGAACTCGCCTTCCTGCAGGTTCAGCTTCTTGGAGAACAGGCCCACCACAACGCCCACAAAGGCGGAGGCGATGACCCAGCTCCACCAGGGGCTGCCGCCCCAGGACAGGTCGATGAGGGTGTGGCCGATGAAGCCGATCAGGCCGCCGGCCACGGGGCCGTACATGGCAGCCAGCAGGGCCAGAACGGCGTACTGCAGGCTGATGTTGGTGTTGGGCACCGGGCTGGGAATGGCCACAAAACGCCCCAGAACAAAGAACAATGCCGCGCCGATACCGACAGCGACAACGGTCTTGATGCTGCTGTTGTTATTTTTCATATTCTCTCTCCTCTTTTATTCCGCGGATGCGGGGTTTCTTGCAAGGCATCGTTAGTATACGACACCCTCTTGAGCCTTGTCAATGGACAATCCGCCCGCTTTGCAGAAAAAAGGCTGCTTTCCTGCATTTGGGGGCGAATGCCTTCCCGCCCTGTGCAGCAAAAAAGAGCACCCGCGCCTGCCGGAGCGGATGCCCTGTGAATGCTGATTCGGTTTTGGCCCAAACCTTAGTTCTTAGCGGTCAGGCTGAAGGTGCTCAGGGTCTGGAAGGTGGTCACGATAACATTGATGTTGTTGACGATGGAACTGCCTGCGGAGAACACGCGGGCGATGTAGTTGAACAGCTTGCCAACGTTCAGGAACACGTCCCAAGCGGTAGCCTCGGTGGTTGCGCCACCCTGCAGGTACACCATTTCGTTCTCATCGATCGCAGCAAAGTTAGCGGGCATTTTGATCTCATTGTTCATCATAAAGGGGATTCCTCTCTTTCAAATCAATCTATACTTACCGTCTGCACCAAACCAAGTGCACCGGCACCAGAACCAGACCATGGTTCCTCCGACAGGAACGGGCAGGGGCACGAGTTCCGCATTCCCTCCGGAATTGTTCCCATATATAGGTTATACGATAAATATTCGGATTTGTCAATCGAATTTCCGGAATTTTTACCATTCTGAGCCAAAAGTGGATACCCACAATGCGGAACACCTGCCATTTCGACAGCTTTCCACAAAATATCCGCTACCGCACGATCCTTGGGCACGAAAAGCTCCTTCGTCTGCACGGCAGCACACAGATCCGTTCCACCCTGCGGCATTTCCCGGGCAAAAATCCGGCAAAAAATGCCCCCGCGCCCCCTACACAAACCGGAGCGGTTGTGCTATGATAAGGCTGAAAAATCGGTTTGGCAAAGCCAACCGCAAGGAGATGTCTTGGATGTCTGATCTGATGGAAACATTACGGCAGGAGGGCATCAGCCCCGACCTGCTGCGCGCTGTGGAAGAATACCGCGCCGCCCACGCTCTGCCCGAGGCCCTGCGCCCCCGCATCCCCGTTTCCGGCTTTACCTATTATGGCCGGGAGGTCTGGGAGCAGGCACTGGCGGCCCTGCTCTGCGGCGAAAACCTGCTGCTGGCCGGCGGCAAGGCCACCGGCAAAAATGTGCTGGCCGAGAATCTTGCCGCCGCCTTTGGCCGCCCCGCATGGGACATCTCGTTCCATGTGAACATGGATGCAGCCTCCCTCATCGGCATGGACACCTTTGTAGATGGGGCGGTCACCTTCCGGCCCGGGCCGGTCTACCGCTGTGCCCAGTGCGGCGGCTTCGGCGTGCTGGACGAGATCAACATGGCCAAAAACGAGGCCCTGGCCGTCCTCCACGCCGTGCTGGACTTCCGCCGCGCCATTGATGTGCCCGGCTACGAACGCATCCCGCTGGCCGAAGAGACCCGCTTCATCGCCACCATGAACTATGGCTACGCGGGCACCCGGGAGCTGAACGAGGCCCTGACTTCCCGCTTTGCAGTCATCCAGATGCCCACCATCACGGAGGAAAACCTTGAAAAGCTGCTGCGGGCCCAGTTTGCCGACCTGACGGACAAATATGTGCACCAGTTTGCTTTGCTCTTCCTCGACCTGCAAAAGAAATGCGACAGCGCCGAAATTTCCACCAAAGCGCTGGATCTGCGCGGAATGCTGGACGCTCTGCGCCTGATGCGCCGGGGCGTGGCTGCGGGGCCTGCGCTGGACATGGGCATCACCAACAAGGCCTTTGATTCCTACGAGCAGGGGCTGATCCGGGACGTGATCGCCGCCCGCATCCCGGCCAGCCTGACGGCTGAAAAGCTGTTCCGCTGATGGATGCCCGGAGTTATACCGCCGAGGAGCGGCGGGCCGCCAATCAGGTGTGGGCGGCGGCGGGAGCCTACGGCTTTGAGCCGCTTTTCCTGGCCCGCAACACCGACGGCACGATCGATTTTTATATGAACTGTGTCGTGGGGCTGGTGCACAAATACTATGGCGACGACCTGCTCCGCGATCTTTTTGCCACATGGGACGGCGATCTCCGGGAGAGCCAGCTGGACGATCTGACCTGGCTCTACCTCGAAAGTGCGGTCTATCTGCTGGAGCTGCCCCGCCGCCCGGTCCTTTCCGAGCTGCGCCGGGCCCACGCGGACTATTTCTTCGGCATCCAGTACAAGCTTTCGCGGCAGGAGTGGATGGCAAAAAATCAGCTGGTCTACACCATGCAGGCTGACCGCTGGCGCACCGTACAGGGCAGGCATCCCCCTGTGATGACCCCCTACGAGAGCCGGCTGGCAGAGGCACTTTCCCCCTCCCAACCGCCCCAGCCCGGCCAGCTCAAGGGTGAGCTGCTGGGCCTGTTTGCAAGGTTTGCCCTGTTTGACGGCAAGATCCGGCACAAAGTGGGGCTTCATCTGCATCTGGAGGGGCTGCTGGCCTCTCTTGCCACCAAAACGCTGCCCACCCAGATGATCAAGACCGACCGGCTGACCGTGGAGCACTCCGGTTCCGTGGAGGCGGGCGGCTCCGGCCCCACGGCAGACAAGCGGCTGGCCCACATCACCCTGCGGCAGAATGCCGCCGAGGACCGCGCCTACATTGAAAGCTGCTTTGGCCGTTCCCTCTATCCGCCCGAGCGTCTGCGCAAGGCCGAGCAGGCGCTCTGCACCGGGGCGCACCTCGGGTGCCGCCTCTGGTTTGCCTCCGGCGTGCCCAGCCCGGAACAGGCCCCCACACCGGAGGCAAAGCACCTGGCCGAGCAGGCTCAGCTGCAGGCCGACCGCAACCGCGCCTACTACGCCAAAAACCGGGCGCTTCACCGCAGCGTGGTGCTCCGGCTCACCGAGCAGATCCGCAACTGCATTCTGGTCCACCAGCAGCCCAATGCCCGGATCGCCCGCAGCGGCGCTCTGGACCCGGAGCGGGTCTGGCGCGCTCCCCTTCTGAACGACAGCCGGGTGTTCCGCTGTGCCGAGGAGGAGAATCAGCCCTCCTTCACCGTGGACCTGCTGCTGGACGCTTCGGCTTCCCGGCTCCACTGTCAGGAGGTCATTGCGGCGCAGGGCACGATCCTGGCCCAAAGCCTTGCCGCCTGCGGCATCCCGGTGCGGGTCAGCAGCTTCTGCAGCCTGCGGGGCTATACGGTTCTGCGGGTGCTCAAGGGCTTCGCGGACAAAAACCTGCAGGGGATCGACCAGTATTTTGCATCGGGCTGGAACCGTGACGGCCTTGCCCTGCGGGCGGCAGGCGATCTGGTCAGCTTTGACCCCGGTCCCGCGCCCCGGCATCTGCTCATCCTGCTGACGGATGCTTCCCCCAACGACAGCCGCCGCGTGCCGCCCAGCCCGGAACAACCGTTGGGTTGTGATTACGGCGGCTCCTACGGCGTGGACGATGCCGCTGCTGAGGTACGCGACCTGCAGCGCAGGGGTCTGCGTGTTTCTGCCGTGTTCATGGGCGAGGACAGCTCCAGCCACGATGCAGAACGCATCTACGGCAAAAATCTCGCCCGCATCCGGGGCATGGATCAGCTGGCACGCGCCGCTGGGCGGCTCATCCAGAATGAGATCCGGGAGCTGGGCGATTGAATCCTGCCGCCACAAAAGGCTTCTCCGACGGGAGAAGCCTTTTCCATTTACAACCAATCCGTTTGTCAACATCCCCGAATTTCCAAAATATTTTGGTTTTTGTCAAACTTATAGTTGTATTTTGTTGTCGTATATGTTATAATGCAGGCAGAGAACAACCGATGGATGGTTTCCGACACATCATCCAAAACCAGAGAGGAGACCCGCTATGGATGCCAGCCGCTATTTTGAAGAGATGCACCGTGCCATGTCCGCACAAAAAAACAATTCTTCCCTGCTCCTGACCGTCAAGGTACAGGACCTGGGCGGCGCTGATGCCTATCTGGAGCTGCGGCAGTCTCCCAATGGCCGCGCCCGGGTGTTTTACTCCACCATGGGCCGCCGCAACCTGAACTTCCAGCTGTTCCGCAAGGGCTGGCAGCTCTGCCACAATGCATCCGGCGAGATGACAGGGCAATTCCCCACCCGGGCCGAGAGCCTGCTGGACAGCGCGGACTTTTCCGCCTGCATCCGGGATGACACCCTGGACGCGGGCCGTACTGAGATCATTCTGCGGGAGCTGCGCCGCGCGGCAGGCACCTCCCGCTCCTGCCTGCCTCAATCTGCCCGGGAAGGTGCCATGATCACCGTGGAGAGCTTTGTGGGCCGGGGTGGCGAGTGGAACTACTGGTCCACCCGTGCCGCCGACTGCCTGCCCATTGCGGCAATCCTCTGCTGGCTGGGCGATTTTCTGGCCGGAACGGAGCGCCGCACCCTGCAATCCAGCCCTGAAGCCATGGCACTGGCCGCCCGATGGCAGGCCGAACTCGCCTCCCCCTTTGCACAACCGGCTGACTGCATCCAGCGTCCTGCCCGCACGGTTTCACCTTCCGCGCCCCGCCGTGCCGCGCAGCAGGTGCAGAACCCCCGCTGGCAGAGCATCCTTGCCGTGCTTGCAACCGTATGAGAACAACAGGCGGTGCCGAAAATCTCCGGTACCGCCTGTTGTTTTCTGTTTTACTGTGCGGATGCGGCATCCACCACATGGCCCACCAGCACAGAGGTGGTCACTGTGCCCACACCGCCGGGCACCGGGGTGACAGCCTCCACAATGGGTTCTGCCTCATCAAAGCGCACATCGCCGCAGAGCTTGCCCTCTTCGTTGACATGGATGCCCACATCCACCACGACCTGACCTTCCCGCAGGCAATCGGCCCCGATGGCTCCCCGCCTTCCCATGGCGACCACCAGCACATCGGCCTGACGGCAGAGGGCGGGCAGGTCCTGGGTGCGGGAATTGCAGAGGGTCACGGTGGCGTTCTCCCGATCCAGCATCATGGCAGCGGGCTTGCCCACCACCAGGCTGCGGCCCACGACCACGGCCCGTTTGCCGGACAGCGGCACGTTGTAGTATTTCAGGATCTCAAGGCAGGCCTGCGCCGTGCAGGGCGGATAACCGATGGGCATGTTGGTAAACACACCGGCCATCGAGCCGTCCGTGATGCCGTCCACATCCTTTTCCGGGGCAAGCGCCTCCTGGACCCTGCGGTCATCGAACCGCTTTGGCAGGGGCCGGAAGATCAGACACCCGTGAACCGATGCATCCCCATTGATCTGCCGGATCACATCCAGCAGTTCCTCCTGCGTAACATCTTCTGCCAGATGGAACTGCCGCACCTCCACGCCAACCTTACCGCACCGGGTGACGATCCCCTTTTCATAAGAAATGTCATCCTCCCGCGCGCCGACCCGCACCACAGCCAGTGTGGGCACGATACCCTTTTCCTTCAGCGCGGCACAGCGCGCGGCGTTTGCTTCGTTCATGGCGGCCACCACGGGCGCACCCTTCAGGATCTGAGCCATTTTCTTCTCCCCTCACTCATTTGATACAGTCTGATAGACCCTGTCAGCCTGCGGCACAAACTCGGCCAGCAGCTGTTCCGCTCTGGCCTCCAGCGCATCCGCACGGGCCTTGTCTGCCATCAGGCGGGTGTTGACCTTCACGTTCAGCCCCGCCGCCTGCATGGCTGCCTTGCAGAACAGCGCCGCGCATCCGGCATCGGAACGGGCCAGCACGCTGCCCTTTTCGGCGTACTCTGCGGCCAGTGCGATGCCCTCACCGCAGGCAGTCATCACCTCCAGCGGCACGGCGCAGGCTCTGTCCAGTGCCTTTTCCAGCACCGCGGCCTTGTGGGCCTGCTGTTCCGGAGTCTCTTTCGGCAGCTTGTAGGCCGCCGCCACGGGCAGAAATGCCTCCGCATCGGCCTGTACCAGCGCTTCCAGCTCTTTGCGCAGGGCATCGGCCTTTGTGTTCAGGGCCTGAATGTCTGCTTCCACGGCGGCATATTTCTTTTTGCCGTCCTCTTCGCCCTGCGCACGCATGGCGGCGTTGTAGGCGTTCAGGCTGTCCACGATGCGGTTCTTGGCCTCAAAGCTCTTGGGGTAGATCCAGATGCTGCCGGGCTTGGCATAATCCGAATAGCCCCATCAAACGGGACCCGCTGGCGGCATTCCGCCCGGTGCAAAAGCGGGAACGCCCGGATTTTGATGCCCAGCAGTGGGAAATCCTGCCCGAATATCTGCTGGTGGACGGCTACAATATC
>ERZ772954.2019-NODE-2019-length-14023-cov-88.770475_pt1 | contig 14023 bp, 18 predicted proteins | sample MGYA00580684_ERZ772954 | MGnify/ENA primary metagenome ERZ772954 (study PRJEB29015, sample SAMEA2737654) | human gut metagenome | biome: human gut; feature: human-associated habitat; material: faeces | place: China | collected 2012 ...
ATTTACCGGGGTTTTGAGGTCGTTTGTATATCACGTGTATAGAGTGATTGTCGGACAATTTCGATTAAGACCTATTTTAGAGAGGATAATGAGCTATACGTAAAAACTTTTGGTAACACACAACTTCAACGCTCGTATTATTACACATTTCAAATAGCAATGCTTTTTTTCTCCTCACTCTTTTTTGTCCACCCCTCATCTTTGTGATACCCAATTTTCTGGTTTTGTTTCATATATGATAGTCTTAAGCACTCCTCCTCCGACAAATTATTTTCACTAAATAAATTTATTTGTGCTCTGTCTGGATAATACAAATTCATTAATCTTTCATTCAAAAAATCTTGACTCTGCAAACTCGCATCTGGCATAATGTGTTCAACATCAACCCCTATATCCCAAAATGCTTTTCCTACTAAAATTGCCCTATGACATTCTATTGGATCTTTTTCTGTACACATAAGTGCAATTCTATTTCCAGCACCAATACCCTTTAATACATTGGCAACCCCAGCCTTAAAATTTGTACTTTGTGCAGTCTTTTGAAAATCTAAATATCCTTCTTTTGCATATAAAGAATCATCTTCCTGTCTTGCACCAAAATACTTTCCCATAAAAACATAATTTATGCCCACTTCATTCAACATTACCTTTATACTATTCTTGTTGTATTGTGCTGCAAACTGTGAATAGGGTGTACTTCTAACATCCAAAATATAGTTTATTTCATACTTTCTTAAAGACTCTATAAAATAAGAGATTTCATGTTGAGAGTGACCAATCGTAAATAAAATATTATTCATATCTTCCCCTTCTGCAAATAAATCATAGTGCTTGTGCCATAACTTTATAATATTTTCCAGAAAGTTCATACTTATCCGTTAAGCTGAACACAAATAAATTTGTATCAGCATTATATATTCCATCTGGTTGGTTCATATAATAATTATATATATCTTGCTGTGTAACCTTTAAATATCTATACATATAACCATTATATGTAAAATTCAACTGCACTTTTTTACCATTTGGAAAAGTTTTTATAAAATACGTTGGATTTTCTACCTCAAGCAATAGTAGAGATCTCCTAGCCAAATGGATGTTGTCATCCGTAAGCTTTGCATCCGAATTTCCAAATACATATTGCGGATTATCTATTCCATGTATATCAATTACTTCATTAATATTGCTTGTTCTAATTCTTTTCCACTTAACATTTTCATTATACAGATAGTTTTCGGGTTGAACTCTCGAAGGACATGCACTTATTATATCCACCTCAACCAAATCTAGTACCTCAACTTCGTTTCCATCCTCACATACCATATCTTGATATGGAACGGCATGTTCACTATTAGCATCACTTGATATAAGTCTGATCCATTCTCCATTATCTGTATCAATTCCAGCCACGCAGAAGCCTCCGTGCTTGATTGATTTAGTCAAAATAATAATGTTCTTCTTCATACTTCTCCTTTACAAGTTAATAATCTTACAATTAAATACTTCAACAAACTTTTGAGCGACAAGATATCTATGACAATTTTCTGCTTTTTCCTCACTACATAATAAACAAATTCGATTATCCTGATAAACGGTATAATTATGTTTTATATAATTAGTTATGTCTCTCTCATCCATTATTTTGTCAAAAAACTTTACATATTGATTCCAATCTATTTTCTTACTCTTATATTCTTTTAGTAACCATTCTTCCGGAGCAAAATGTGTATCACTAATGTAACTTATTTGGCATATTTCATTCAAGAAAAATTCTATGTCAGGATACTTTGAAAACCCCGCTAGCTGAGATGTATTATTTAGTCTTACATCCAACAGTAATTCAATTTGATTCTCTTTAAGTAATCCAAAAAATTTTTTTGCGCTCTTCTTTGTAAATCCAATTGTATAAATACACTCCATATAATCACCCATACTTTCATTTATATTATATCATTTTAGGGGATAGATTCAATACAAACGCCCTTGAAAACAGACCTGCATTACTATAGCTTATTTATTTCTTCCCTCTATTGCCCTATTTTCCAAAGTAATTTTCTTCTCCGAAGTAAATTCATAAATACTTGCAATTAGAACCTGATTTTCTTCCAATTCATCAGAAATAATCTTATCTATCAATTTTGAATTATCATCATCTAACTCTTTCCCCTTAGGCGAATCAAGAACCATGAACAATTTTGTATGCATTTCTTTTTCTATAACTTTTAGAAATGCAACTTTAAAAGCAAACACCATTTTCTGTAATATTGCACCAGACATAGATTTTAAATCATCCGTGAAAATATAATCGGCCTTATTTGTCATTTTATCATCAATTTTCAAAATCTTGGCATACTTTAATACATAATTATAAATATCATCTATGTAAGGATTATTATTCTTTATTTTAAACTTCAAAAGTTTATTAACTTCTTTTAATCTATTAGTTACTTCTTCAAGAAGTCCCTCCACAACTGTTTGATCAACGGAGACGGTTGCAAGTTGTTTATTAATTATTATATCTGCCGATGGTCCCATTAACGCTGTTATTGGCGTGTTTTTTCCCAAATAATCTTGTAACTTGTCCTGTAAACTACTTTTTTCTCTATTGAGTTTTTCAATACCTGTTAATAAAATTGCTCTTCGTGCCTTTAAAAACTCTAAATTAGATTTAGCATTTCTTATTGTATTTCGATTAACAGGAATAATTACTCCATCCTGCTGAACCTCAAGTTTCATGGTGTCAATATAACTATAAAATGCCTTATCTTCCTTTAATACTTCTTCAATTTCCAGCAAAGAAGTTTTCATATGCGCTATTTTTAAATTACATAGAGAAATTTTATTTTGCAATTCTTTTTCTATATCAGAAATGAAAATTTCACCATTCTTTTCATATACTTCATCACTCAATTCCTGTATGTTTAATAGTGCCGTATATTTCTTCTTTTCTGACTGCAATCTAGATTTCTCTGCTAACAGTTCATCACAGTCTACATTGTTTAATCCTGCCAGTAGTTCTTCTATAGAAAAACCAATTCTTCCAATAACTTTTCCTCTATTTAATAAAGACCATCCTTTATCTTGATCAACATAAATTATTCCCAATAAATTTTTTAAAACTTTAATGTTATCATAATTGAAAATATATGCTAAAAATGCCTCTTGCTCACTTGGTAATGAATAATATATCACCTCTTGATTAGTAAAATTTTCCACCCAAAATAAATTTTCCTCTCTTGTTGCACAAAACTCTACTCCTTTCTCTTCAAAATACAGTTCAGTAACAATATCAGAATATTTAATATCTTTCATTTGAGGTATAGAATAGCCCAGTGCATAAAATAGCAATCTTAGATATGTAGATTTCCCCTTTGAATTACTTTTAGAATATATTAAATTCCTCTTTCCAGAAAATGTATCTATGTTTTCCACAAATTTTTCTTTTATATAAAATGATTTTATAATCATGCATTCACCTCCCTGCTGATTTTTTCTATTCTTCTATTATTCATAATTATTTTATATATATTAGTTTTTAGTACGTACTCTTTTACTTGTTCATCCTCAATATCCTCAAATTCTGTCACAAACTTTTTATACATATTCTTTATATAACTTTTCTCAATTGGTTCCGATAAATTTCTGATAGCATTTCTTTTGTATTCCTCATAATCTCTTAAAACGGAATTCACAAACGGAAATCGTTCATGATATATATTCACAGGTGACTGCATATATGCATAAGCCTCTTTTTTTATAGAATTATCAGCTACATATGTTAAGCAATCATCAATATCCACTCCATCAATCTCAGATAAATAAACAGCAATTGGCCATATAAATTCCTCTTTTGTAATATTTTTTTTCAATGTATTATCTTTAATTGTCGAATTATGTTCTAATTCCAATTGCCAATGTTCAAGCAATTTCTGCGCTATACCAATCGCATCATCTGTGCCTATATGTATATCATTAACAAGCACCTCAATTATCTTTGTCTTGATCTCAGAATATCTATTTTTTTCAATCCCATAATATGGATAAATAGAGCAAATACACAATTTGTCCAGCGATAATTTTTTCACATTAGCTAATATATATTGATACTTTTTCTTTTGCTGTTCTGTTGTTGACTTACTCTGTATTTTTTTATCTAAACGCTTAACTATTTCATCAACGCTCTTTTCTATATTCGCTTTTATGCCTGTTAAACATTCATCATATGAAACTACTTTATTCTCAAAAAATTTATCTCCTCCTTTTATTGGTTCCCTAATATTTGATATATAAATAAGAATATTGCCGTCCTGCATTGGGATTTTCGATAATGAAATTATTGCATCCTTAAATTTTCCTTTAGCACTTCCTACAGAGCATTCATCTTGTGAAGATTTTGCCTGCGCAAAAACCTTTTTGCAATCTTTTAATGTGATTTCTATGTCTTCATACTTAGACTCTACTTTGATTGCTTTTGCTTCTTTTATATAATGTAAAAAAAGAAAAATACCTGCATTTACTTGAAAATTCCATCCAAAAGATGATGCAGAGGCATCATTATCAAAAGAAAAATCTAATTCCATTTCATCATCCATTGCTTTTATCCCTCTCTTTAGTATTATTTTTCTCAAGTGCTCTACACGGTATACTCTATTTTCATCTAAATACCTGCGTAATATCCTGATACCGATTCACAATCCGGTAAACCCCAACATACTCTTTTCCAATCTTATACAGCACAACATAATTCCCACAAATCACATATTTATAATCCGTCCGGAAGCTGACCCTCTTAGCAAGATCAGCTCTCATATACGGAAATTGCTGTATATTCTCAATTCGAGCATATATCTCCTGAATGGTCTTTACTGCCATTTCTTCATTGTCTTCCGCAATATACTCTTTAATGTTCTTCAAGTCCTCTGCCACAATAGGGTTAATCCGCAATTTCATCATAGGCTATACCCCGACAGATTTCTTCAGTTCATCCAAACTCATCCAGGCACTTTCATCCTTAACGGCTTCTTCTGCTTCCTGTAGCTTCATCAACAGCTTTTTCTCCGCCTTTTCACGCTCATAGTCCTCAATATCCATAACCACAAACTTGCCTCTGCCATTTTTCGTCAAAAACACGGGTTCTCCAACCTGACAATTTTTCAACACTTCATTATAATTTCTTAAATCTGATACAGGTAATATATTCGGCACAAAATCAACTTTCTTTCCTTGATATAGCTTCTTCATTTACATATATATTATACGCAAGAAAGCTGTAAAATTCCACGTTGAATTTTACAGCTTTCTATTTTAATATTATACCCTTATCCGTAAAATTACCGTAAAGTGAACTTTTTTACGTAATGGAGATTTAAAATCCGCATAAAGTTCTATTCTTATCAATGCATTCCACATTAGCAACACTACTAAAAACAGATATTACAAACTCTCTGCTATACCTGCACATTTTAGCTTTTCATTAAATTTATAACCGACACCCCATACCGTCTGTATGTAGATTGGCTTGCTTGGATTATCCTCTATCTTTTCCCGTATGTTACGAATATGGCTCATGACAATGTTGTAATCACCGAAATATGGCTCTTTCCAAACGCTATTATATATCTGCTCTTTGCTGAATACTATTCAAGCATTTTGAGCCAACAACAATAACATTTCAAATTCTGTATATGTAAGTTCAATCTCATTTCCGTCACGAACCACAATCCGCTTAAACTTGTCAATACAAAGTCCTTCAAAATGAAGTTTTTCTTTACAGAAGTCATTATGTTTCAGAACTTCTATTTCTTCATTAACATATGACAAAAGACGATTGAAAATATGCTCTTCTCCATCCTCAAATGATAGAATTAAAATCTTCCCAAATGATCACCCCATTTCACATCCTGTACAAGTCAATTATTTTATGCAAATTGTTTTGTCTTATAAGATACCAATCCTTTTACCAAACACCCTATGGCAAAACAAACATTTATTCCCAGTACAATATACCAAATCTCATATATGTCATTTACAATTCCCGTCATGACAAGAAAAATCGGCATAGAATCTACTATAAGCCAAATGATCCCCCCGAAAAACATCCTTATCAATACAGGAAGTCCCCAACATACAGCCACAATAATTACTGCGCCAAAAGAGCTATCCTGATATGCAGAAACGCATAGTGTAATGGCGCATAACGATACAAGAGCCTGAAAAGCTAATCCTAATAAAATGCCAAGATATTTCAAAAATAATACAGGTTGAAGCATATGTTGAGAAAGCACCATCCAGGATATATTTTCAAATCCCTTCAAACCATATATCATCCAGCATAAGACAAAATTGACTAACACAAACCACATGAAAATGAAAATAGTGAATGTAAAAGAAGCTAAAATTTTAGCAGGAACATCTTTTCTTCTTCCTTCTTCCGTGCTAAAAATTAATGGCAGCATTTTCGTCTGGCTTTCCTCTGCGAAAATAGTAGACACCCCGCAAATAATCAATATGCTTCCTAAAATCAATCCAAACTGAAGCATTTCAACGAATACCTTCCATCCCGTTGTATATGCCAAATAAGGTGTTTTCCCAATTTCATCATAAGCTTTTCCCAATTCTGTTTCCCCCAGAAAATACCTTTCCGTTGGAAGTACACCATTTTCCCATGCACCATTGGTAAAATATCTTGTAACAAAATCATTTAAAAAGTTTCCATCTCTCCACCCTGGCATATTTTCCTCAAGTTTTGCAGGCAAACCATATTTTTCAATTATTTGATTCACTTTTTCATCCGTCAAATCACCTTCAAATTCTTCCGTAATCTTCCGATTCATCTGCACTGCTTCATAACCGGAATAAAACTTCCCATCTACTGTCGATATTTCTCCACCGACCTCTGCAAACCAAAAATATAGAAACAGCAATCCTGTCGTAGCCAACATTCCTATTTTAAATATTTTATTTTGAAAAAGTTTAAAAAGCTCCATCTTATAAAGTCGCATTTTTTTCTCCCCCTGTTATTTGTGTATGATAAAGATATGCATCTTCCAGTGTACTTTCCACATTTTCTGCACCTACAACCGGCTGTCTTTCTGAAACAATTCTTAGTTCAACATTTTCTCCACTACTTCTCATATTGCTTACAATGAAGCTGCTGGTTATCTGCCCTGCTTCTTTTTCAGAAACAATACACTTCCAAACACATCCTTCCACTTTGTCAGTAATCTCTTTCTCCGTTCCTTCTTGAATCAGTTCTCCATTCTTCATAATCAAAATACGGTCTGCAATATAATCTATATCAGATACAATATGTGTAGACAGTAAAACCATCCTATTTTTTCCAAGTGAACTAATCACATTGCGAAAGCGTACTCTCTCCTTTGGATCAAGCCCTGCTGTAGGTTCATCTAAAATCAAAATTTCAGGATTATTCAGAAGTGCCTGTGCAATTCCTATTCTTCGTATCATACCTCCTGAAAAAGTCTTCAGCTTTTTCTTTTTCACATTTTTTAACTCTACCATATCTAAAAGTTCGTCAATACGACTATCGGCATAATCTTCCGGAAGTGCTTTCAATGCCGCCATATATCGCAGGAAACGTTCCGCAGTAAAATCACCATAATATCCAAAATCTTGTGGTAAATAGCCCAATAACCTACGATACTCTGCTCCCATACTGGCTATCTCAATATTATCGCAATAAATACTTCCCCCCGTTGGCTGCAAAACACCACAAATCAATCTCATTAATGTTGTTTTTCCCGCACCATTTTCTCCCAACAGTCCATACACACCATTTGTAAATGTATAATTGAATTTTCTGACTGCTTCTTTATCCTTGTATTTTTTTTGTACATCCATCAACTTTAATTCGTGCATAATACTTCTCCTTTTTCCATTTTACTAAGCAATTTTTTTATCTGCATTACAAATAAAAGTCCAGACACAAGAAAAGCTACTGCCCATATCCAAAGAGTTGTTACAAAAAGTGCTCTCGGAATCGAACCAATTACTCCATAACTTATTGATAAAAAGATGGCACTCATGCCAAATAAAGATGAATTCTTTCCTCTTGTTTCCATTGATAAAATCCCTAATGCAGTTATGCTTGATACTAGATATGGAGTTAAAATATACAGCCCCACCTGTAATAATCCAACTCTCCAATGATAGTTCAAATAGCCAGCTATCAAAAACAATATCATAACATTTATCATCCCCGACAATACCATCCATGCAGCAACACACTGTTTTGTATTGAAATAGCAGCTTTCTCCTAACTCTGCCATCTTTCCAAAGAACAATTTATCAATCACACCAATAGAAGTTATACTTAGAATACCTGCTCCAACCATACATACAGTAATCATCTCATTTTGATTCAATCCAGTATATTGCAATGCTGTAATAAAAATAATTCCTAGACAGATAAGAACACCATAAACAACAAAAAACAATTTATCCATATACCAAAATTGATGAAACAAAATATTTTTTTTAGACATCATTGGCGTTCTCTTCTTTTCCATTTCCCCAATCATTGCATGATAAGCTTTTTGTTTTCTTATTTCATCAACATGAACTTGCTCATCTGCCTTTGCAAAAAGAGTCTTTATTTCGCTATCTCTCATAATCTTTCTCCATTAACTTTTTTAGCTGATTTACACCTAATCGAAATCTTGACTTTGTAGTAGAAACACTGCACCCCATAATCTTTGCAATATCTTTAAATTTCATTTCTTCATAAATACGCAGAATAATAACTTCCCTCGTATCCTGCGAAAGTTCCTTTAATAAATTTCTCAAATAAACGGCATCCTCCGCTTCGGTCAGCATATCTTTATTATTTGGAATTTGATCAATCTCCTCCCATTCGATGGCTGTTACTTTTTCTTTCTTATCCCGGAAATAATTAAAACATATATTTCTTGCAATAGTCAGGAGATAACCTTTGAGATTATGATGTTTATAGGAAGTTCCATATTTCATAAATTTCAAAAAAGTTTCCTGAGCAATGTCGTAGGCATCATCCTCTGTTTGAACCATATATAGACAAAAGCGATAAATATCTGCATAATATCGTTCAATAATAATACCGACTGCCTCTTTATTTCCGCTATGTACTTTTTGAATCAATTCGCTGTCTTTCATAGCGTTTTCTCCAATCATAAAACGTCTTACATCTTATATAACCATTGCAAAGCGAAAAAAGTTCACTATAAATTTGCTTTTTAATATTTTTAACTCAAACTTCGCACATAAATTTTAGCTATGCACCTTGAAAATTCAATATCTGGCAGTTATTCAGTTGTCAGTGTTCAGCCTTTATGCAGCCTGCAGTCGTATTTTCATCATCGTAGGAAGTGCATCATAAATGCATTCGCCAATTCATTGATTTTTTCGTCTGAAAGTTCAGTGTTATCTGAAAGCATTGTTCTGAACATTTGAAGCAGCATTTGAAAAGCCTGTATCCATGTGATATCAGACATTTCGTCAGAAAAGTATAAAAAGAGCTCCCCAAGTGACCGGTTATCATTGGATTCCCGGCTTTCCAGTGACAGCATCATCTATCGGGTAAAAATAACTGCGGTATGCGCAGTCATTGCATCATAGGACAGAGAATTACATTCTCTGCTCAAGTTAAGGTAGCTTTTGCATACCTTGAAAAATACCTCTATATCCCAGCGTTTTCCATAAATCCGGATGATTTTAGAACGGTTACGTTCAAACATGGAATCGTCTATAATAAGAACATTGGCACGGTCTTCCGAATCCAGTGGAAGAATAGCGTTGTTTATGATTCTGGATGCAAGGATTGTAGAAAAACGCATCCAGTTAATTTGAACCATCTTCATGAAACGATACACGGTATCTTTTGCAAAATTAGGTGTGTTTTTTCCTGTAAGCAGACTCATATACATACTTCTTTTGGAGAAAATCAGCAGAAACATGTATTGAAAAATCTCCGTTACCGGAGTGCCTTTCCTTTTATAGGCATTGACAGCTTTCAAGGCTGAAGAAATATGAAACCTTGTAAAAAAACGTTTGATAGATTTAGAAATCTGCTTATCATTTTGAGTCGCTTGTGTTATACTTTTATTCATAGCATAAGCCTCCGGTTTGTAATTGTTTTTTGGCAACTCAATTATACCAAAACCATTGGTTTCATGCTATTTTTATGCCAGTTATTATTGAATTTTCAAGGTGCATAGGCACATTTTAGTGTGCGAAGTTTGAGTAATTAAAATGCCAAAGGGGTTTGACACAGTTATAGGAGATGGAGGTACAAAGCTTTCAGGAGGTCAAAGGCAACTATTATCCATAGCGAGAGGATTATTGAGAAATACAAAAATATTTTTGCTGGATGAGATAACCTCAAATATAGATGGATTGACTGAAAGAAATATTGTACAAACAGTTTTTAGATTGTCTCAAAATCATACAGTAATTATGGCTACACACAGGGCAACTACAATAATGCAAATACCTAGAATAATTGTTATTTGTGACGTGAAAAATGTTGCTGAGGGCACACATGAAAAACTTTTAAATGAATGCATGACATATAAAGAATTGTTTGAAAAAATAGACAGCAATTAGTGTGCTGAGAATGTGAGGTTATAATGAATGATCTTGTAATTGAAACAAATGATTTGACAAAATGTTATGGAGAGCAAGTCTGCGTAGCACAGCTATGTCTTCATGTGCCAAAAGGAAAAATATATGCGCTTTTAGGGAGAAATGGAGCTGGGAAGACGACAACTATGAAAATGTTGTTGAATTTGGTAAAACCCACTTCAGGATTTATTAAAATTTTTAATGATATTCATTTAGAAGATGCTTCAAAAGCGTATAGCCGTATAGGTGCACTGATTGAAACTCCTGGTTTTTATGATAACTTAACAGGAAGAGAAAATTTAGAAATTATAGCAAGATTGAGAGGACTTAATAGTATAGAAAGTGTTGATCAGGCTTTAAGTGTGGTCAACTTGGATAAAAATGATAAAAAAATTTTTGAAAAATATTCTTTGGGGATGAAACAAAGACTTGGTATTGCAGCAGCAATTATGCACAAACCTGAAATTTTGATTTTAGATGAACCAATGAATGGTTTGGATCCGATTGGTATTTACGAGATGAGGGAATATTTGGTTAACCTTTGTAAAGAGGGGAATACCACTGTTTTTATATCAAGTCATATATTAAGTGAAATAGAACAAATTGCAGATGTGATAGGGGTAATGAATCATGGCAGATTATTGGAAGAAGAAAGTATTACGGATTTACATAAACGTCTTCGTAGATATGCGGAGTATGAAGTGTCTAATGTAGAGTATGTGTTTTCATTATTAAAGGAACGATTGGATATTTCTGAAATTTTGATTGATAGTAAGAATCGCATACGATTATTTGGCAAAGATATGCACAGGATTGAAGAAATAAATAGTTATCTTATACAAAATAACATTCCTATCAAACAAATTAGGATAGAAGAAGAAAAATTAGAAGATTATTTTTCGGAATTAATAGGAGGTGGGGAAATTGGGTGAATTAGTATATTGTGAATTTCTAAAATTGAAACGCACAAAAATAAAAATTATTGCTTTTCTAGGTATTTGTTCACCACCGATTTTATCAATGTTTAGTAGTATACGAAGCTATGTTTTTAACCCGGAGTATAGAATATCTTTGTTTACATTATATGATAATGCATTTATGTTTTTGATGCTTTTATTTGGACCATTAATATTTTCTGTCATAGCAGCTTATTTGTTTAGCCGGGAATATACGGGTAAAACATTAAAAACGATAATGGTTATTCCTATATCGAAAAAGAGATTTATGTCTTGTAAATTTTTGACATTATTTATTTGTACAATTACATTGATGTTGACTTTTTGGGTTGTGGTTTTGATATTATGTACAATTTGTAATATATTTGTTGGAGTAGATCAATTTAATATTGGAACTGCGTTTTTTTCTTATTTAAAATTGTTGTGGGAGGAATATTGTTATATTTTACAATTACCCCAATGGCATATCTTGCATTTCGCACAAGAGGAATTATCGTTTCAATGATAGTAGCTGCTGTTATTGCATTAGTAAATGTCATTTTATCAAATTCTTCTTTTGCAGGTTTTTTCCCGTGGTCAGCAGCATATTTTATTTCTAATGGGAGAACAAGAGAAATGATATGTCCTGTTTACATAAGTTTAGTAATAATACTTTTAATGGCTTTTATTAGTTATAAGTGTTGTTGCAAAAGTTTTGAAAAAGAAGACATTAATTAACTTAGCTATATTTTATGTCATGCAAGGATAAAAAGATATATCTACATGTTAAGTGCCTAATCTCAAGGGGTGCAAACATGTATTGAAAAATCTCCGTTACCGGAGCGCCTTTCCTTTTATAGGCATTGGCAGCTTTCAAGGCTGAGGAAATATGAAACCTTGTAAAAAATCGTTTGATAGATTTAGAAATCTGCTTATCATTTTGAGTCGCTTGTGTTATACTTTTATTCATAGCATGAGCCTCCGGTTTGTAATTGTTTTTTGGCAACTCAATTATACGAAAACCATTGGTTTCATACTATTTTTATGCCAGTTATTATTGAATTTTCAAGGTGCATAGGCACATTTAAATGTGCGAAGTTTGAGTTTTTAATATTTTTTACCATTCATCCTCAAATACCCACAATAGCTCACTTAATTCTACTTTCTGTAATTCATTATATAACTATTTTCCGCACCTGCGTTTATATTATGTTCAAACAAATAATTACTACTTTTTTCTGCTTTTTAGAGTAATGCTGAATATTCCGGTCTTGGTGTCCGTGCTGTCCGGTGGTTAGGAAACCGATTGGCAATTATTTAGAATACAAGAAATCTCACCAATATAAAGCCGGCTAACGCCCCGCAAAGCGGCTCTGGGCTTGACATTGGCTCAATTTCTTATGAATGGTAGTTAAGCCAATCAAAGGCGGTTTCCGTATCCGGAATGTAGGTTTCCACTGCACCGGAATCACGGTTTCTTGACGCAAGAATATTCATAATGCTTCCCGCGCTATACAATCCTGCACCGAGAACTCAACTTACTCATCATGTATCAACGGCTGCTTTTTCAACATCGCCTTCTGCGACTTCCACACCTGTTCCATAATCGCCTTCACTTCTGCCATATCGCAGACTACAATTTCTTCCATGCGAGCCGTCCTGAAGGCTATGTATCAATATGCTAAACTGAATGAATACATAGACAGGGATTTAACAGAAGGTCTGGTTTATGAATGGACAAACTCTACGGAGCAGATACATGACAGATATTCCGATGAAGAAATCAAAACACTCTGGTCGAAGCTATATGAAATCAACAATGTAGATATTATCCTGATTATGATTTACACTGGATTGCGACCAAACGAGCTGTTGGAAATCCAGACGGAAAATGTACATTTAGACGAAAAGTACATGGCATGCGGCATGAAAACCGAAGCCGGGAAAGACAGAATTATCCCACTGAACGATAAGATTATACCTCTCGTCAAGAACCGCTACGACGCAAACAAGAAATACCTGATCAATAACAAGTTTGGAAATCATTACACCTACGGAACCTACATGAACGGCAATTTTAATACATGCATGGGAAAACTCAAAATGAAACACCTGCCCCACGATGGCAGACACACCTTTGCTTCACTCATGGACAGCGCCGGAGCAAATGACGTATGTATCAAATTGATTATGGGACACAGTATGAAGAACGACACCACTAAGGGAACTTACACCCATAAGACTTAAGAAGAACTTCTTGCAGAAGTGAACAAGATATAAAACAATAAATCGAGACTGATTGCTGGATACACTTATGATGTTTCTGATGATAAACATTACACCCATATTCAGCCTGAATCATCTTGATAAGCACTGGATGAAATGCTTCCAAAAGCATTCAAAATCAGTAAAAATAAGTGTATACCACCTGTATATCACTTGTGTACCACGTGTATATAACGACCTCAAAA
>ERZ772954.2022-NODE-2022-length-14014-cov-3.512071_pt1 | contig 14014 bp, 10 predicted proteins | sample MGYA00580684_ERZ772954 | MGnify/ENA primary metagenome ERZ772954 (study PRJEB29015, sample SAMEA2737654) | human gut metagenome | biome: human gut; feature: human-associated habitat; material: faeces | place: China | collected 2012 ...
ACTGGCGATCATCGGTGCTGTTGCAGCTGTTGCCGGTATTGCGTTTGCAGTATACCGTTTCTTCGCTCCGGACTATCTGGAAGATTTTGAAGAAGATTTTGATGATGACTTCGATGATTATTTCGAGGATGAGGAAGAGTAAGAACTTTCACTGCAGAGGCTGTTTTGAGCAGATCAGAATGGCTGTCTGTTATGTATGAATATGAGAAGCGGATAATTGAAGCCCCGGCGCGATACCGGGGCTTGATTTTTGAAAACGGACCGTGAAACGCTGGCGTTCATGAGCAGACAGTAAAGAGGATCCTGAATGTTCGAACTATTGTCTGCTGGTTATAAAACAGAAAGAGGATTTATGAAAAAAGGTGAAATTTACGAAGGTATTATAGAAAAAGTGGAATTTCCAAACAAAGGTTTTGTTTGGGTTGATGACCAGAAAGTAATTGTAAAAAACGGAATCCCGGGACAGAAAGTCCGGTTTATGATCAATAAGAAACGTTCCGGCCGGGCGGAAGGACGTCTTCTGGAGGTCCTGGAGAAATCTCCGCTGGAGACAAGAGAACCTGCCTGTCAGGAGTTTCCGGCATGTGGCGGCTGCATGTATCAGACCATGAGCTATGAGGCACAAAAGGAGATGAAGGAATGTCAGGTGAGGGAACTTCTGGATGGGGCAGTAAGAGAAAGTCTGGCTAAGATCGGGAAGAACGGTGATGTGACAGAAGAAGCTGAGTCTGCAGATCGTTTATATCACTGGGATGGGATCTATGGCAGTCCCATTGAGTTCGGGTACCGCAATAAGATGGAGTTTTCCTTTGGGGATGAGTATAAGGATGGGCCGCTGTCCCTTGGACTTCACAAAAAGGGAAGCACTTACGATATCCTGAATACAGATGATTGTAAACTGGTGCATCCGGATATGACGAAGATCCTTGTCTGTGTGCGGGAGTTTTTCCTGGAGCGTAATGCCAGCTTCTATAAAAAGCTGCAGCATGTGGGGTATCTTCGACATCTTCTTCTTCGAAGAGGCGTCACAAGTGGTGAGATCCTGGTCCATGTGGTAACCACCACCCAGGAAGAATATGATCTGGAGCCTCTGAAAGATCAGCTTCTTGCACTTCCGCTGGAAGGGAAGATCGTGGGGATCATGCACATTTTAAATGATTCTTTATCCGACGTGGTACAGAGCGACGAGACGAAGATCCTTTATGGAAAGGATTATTTCTATGAAGAACTTCTTGGACTGAAATTTAAGATCAGCACCTTTTCCTTTTTCCAGCCAAATTCCCTGGCTGCAGAGATCCTGTATTCCAAGGTGCGGGAATATGTAGGAGATACCAGAGATAAGGTAGTGTTTGATCTTTACAGCGGAACAGGAACTATTGCACAGCTTGCGGCGTCCGTTGCCAGCGAGGTGATCGGCGTGGAGATCGTGGAAGATGCGGTAAAAGCCGCCAGAGAAAACGCTGCACTTAACGGCATTGATAACTGCCGTTTTATTGCCGGGGATGTGCTGAAGGTTCTGGATGATGTGCCGGAGAAACCGGATATGATCATCCTTGATCCGCCCAGAGATGGCGTTCACCCCAAAGCCCTTCCAAAGATCCTGGCTTACGGCGTAGACCAGATCGTATACATTTCCTGTAAGGTTACAAGTCTTGTGAGAGACCTCCCGGCATTTTATGAGGCAGGATATGAGATGACCCACGCCTGTGCAGTGGATCAGTTCTGCCAAGGGGTTCATGTGGAGACCATCGCATTGCTTTCCAGGAAAAAATAATAAACAAAGATCAAGGGCTTCTCCAGATGATATGGGGAAGCCCTTTTTGATGGGATGATCGTTAAATCTTATTTAGAATAAATTCCCAATTCCCGTAGAAACCAGGAACAGCACCAGCAAGACAACCGGTACTACATAGCGGATCATGAAGCGGTAAAGCCCGGCACGGTGGAAATGTTCGCCGTTTTTTTCGACCTCGTCGGTGATCCATTTGGGGCCTACGACCCAGCCGATGAGGATGCTGGTAAGGAGGAAAATGAACGGCATCAGGAAGCTGTTGCTGATGTAGTCCATTACATCCAGAAGCTGTGCGATAGCCCCGTTTGGAAGCTTCAGCTCGAAGTACAGCACGTTGTAGCCAAGACAGATAAGAACTGCAGTGATCAGAGAATAGATTCCGATCATGGCACACATCTGTTTCCGTGTTTTGTGGAAGATCTCCATGCAGTTGGCAACCAGGGTTTCCATAACAGAAACACAGGAAGTCAGTGCCGCAAAGCCGATCATCAGGAAAAAGGCGATGGCAACGATCCGGCCGATGCCGCCCATAGCCTGGAAAACTTTTGGCAGGGAGATGAAGATCAGGCTTGGTCCGGAAGCCATACCTTCCGTTCCGAGGAATACATATACAGCCGGAATGATCATCATACCTGCAAGAAAAGCAACGCCTGTATCAAAGACCTCGATCTGATTGATTGATCTGTTCAGATCGATATCATCTTTGACATAAGAACCATAAGTAACCATAATTCCCATGGAAACGCTCAAAGAGAAGAACAGCTGGCTCATGGCATCCAGAAGCACACCCATGAATTTTTTCAGGGTAAGACCTGTGAAATCCGGTTTTACATAAACAAGCAGTCCCTGGATTCCGGTACGTACCGTTCCATCATCTCCCTCATGAGAAAGTGTCAGGGAAAAAACTGCGATGATAATGATCAGCAAGATCAGTCCCGGCATGATAAATTTGGAAAACTTTTCAATACCTTTTTCCACACCGCGGTAAACCACCCAGGCAGTCAGTGCAAGGAACACTAGCATAAAGACAATGGGCGATACTTTGGAAGTGATAAAGGAAGTAAAGTATCCATCCTGGGCAGCTGCGGAACCGTTGGAAACGATGTAGGCGCAGAAGTATTTGGTGATCCATCCGCCGATAACCGAATAATAAGTCATGATCAGGGTCGGAACCAGGAATGTGAGATATCCCAGGAATTTCCATTTCGGATGCAGGGTACAGAAAGCTTTCAGCGCGTTTTGTTTGGTTCGGCGGCCAATGGCGATATCCGTGGTCAGCAGTACGAAACCGAAAGTCAGTACCAGCACCAGATAGACGATAAGAAACAATCCACCTCCGTCTTTTGCACATAAATAAGGAAAGCGCCAGATGTTTCCCACACCTACAGCACTTCCCGCAGCGGCAAGGACAAATCCTAGTGAGCCGCTGAAATTACCTTTTTTCTCTTTCATTTTTATACCATCCTGTAAATTTTTATATTCTGTATAATACAAAATATCATTCAAGACAAAAAGTCACAGTGGAAATTGAAATATAATTTCCACTGTGTTTTTCTGTTGCAGTATTATGCAGTTTTTATCTCTCCATCATACTGATAGACTCAATTCCGACACTTCCGCCGCGGACAACTTCGATATGCTTGAACTCTTCTTTGATAAGCTTGATGACCGCGTCATTTTTGGTTGCGGTCTGGACGAATTCCAGAAGGAGGCTGTCTTTTCCATAGTCGATGACACGTGCCTTGAAAGTCTCAGCAATCTGGAAAAGTTCTATTTTATCTTCCGGGGAGCAGTCCTTTACCTTGATGTAAAGAATCTCTTTCATTCGAACGAACACGTCTGTAAAATCAATGACCTTGATCACCTCGATCATACGGTTCAGCTGTTTTTTGATCTGCTCAAAGGTTTCATCATCGCTGACTGTGGCAATGGTCATTCTGGAAACTGTAGGGTCCTCCGTGGTTCCAACCGTAAGACTGTCCAGGTTATAGGACTTTCCGGAGAAAAGACCGGAAATCTTGGAAAGAACACCGACCTGGTTTTCAACATAGAGAGAGATCCATCTTTTTTTCATTCCTTTATCCATCATTCATTCCTCCTAACAATCCATGATCAGATCAGCCAGGGTGCCGCCCGGCTTGACCATCGGGTAAACCATTTCCTCCGGATCAATGATAAATTCGATGATCGTAGGAGTTTTTGTATTCTTCTTAGCTTCTTCGAAAGCAGCCGCAATCTGATCCTTCTCAGTTACGCGGATACCCTTTGCCCCATAGCTCTCTGCGAGACGGATGAAATCCGGTGTGTATTCCGGATATTCCTGACCGTCTGTGCGGCGGGAGAGTGCACCGGCCTTCAGATTTGTCATGGCGTAACGTTTTCCGTAGAAAAGCTTCTGCCACTGGCGGACCATTCCGAGATATTCATTATTAAAGATACAGCAGATGATCGGAAGCTCCTCCAGAACTGCGGTAGCCAGCTCCTGAATGTTCATCTGCATGCCGCCGTCACCGGAAACGGAGATGACCGGTGTATCCGGATTACCGATCTTGGCACCGATAGCACCTGGAAGGCCGTAACCCATGGTTCCAAGTCCACCTGACATGATCAGCTGACGGTTCTCGGTGATGTCTGCATACTGGCTCACCAGCATCTGATGCTGACCTACATCGGTAACAAGAATGGCCTTGTCAAACTGGCGGTTGATCTCGCCGATGATATCCAGCGGTCCCATAATACCACGGTCTTTCATGGTAAGAGGATGCTCTTCCTTCCATTCCTGGATCTGCTTCAGCCATTTGCCGGTATTACAGTCCTGTACATATTCATTCATTTTTGTTATTGCCTCTTTTGCATCGGCAACGATGGGGATGTCTACATGGATATTTCTGGAAATGGAAGCGGTGTCAATATCGATGTGGACGATCTGTGCATGTGGGGCAAATTCATGGAGCTTGCCTGTGATACGGTCGTTAAAACGGGTTCCAATGGAAAAAAGAAGATCGCATTCATTCACGGCCATATTTGCAGCATAAGCGCCGTGCATACCGAGATTTCCGATAAACAGAGGGTTCTTTGTGGAAATGGCGCCACGTCCCATAACGGTTGTGACAACCGGGATCTGAGTTTTCTCAACAACCTGGGTGAAAATCTCCTGCGCGCGGGAAATGATCACACCGCCGCCAGCAAGAAACAGAGGTTTTTTGGCCTTCTGCAGCATTTTGAGGGCACGCTTCAGCTGTCCGATATGCACGCTGGTGTTAGGCTTGTAGCCACGGATATTGACGGTCTTCGGATACTCAGCACTTCCCAGCTCGGCCATTACATCCTTTGGAAGGTCGATGAGAACCGGGCCTGGGCGTCCGGTGCGTGCGATATAGAAGGCTTCCTTGATGATACGTCCAAGATCCTCACGGTTGCGGACGGTAACACCGTATTTTGTGATGCTTCTGGTGATCCCGACAATATCAACCTCCTGGAACGCATCGTTTCCGATGAGGTGACGGGCAACCTGTCCGGTAAAGCATACAAGCGGAACACTGTCATAGTTGGCAGTTGCAAGACCTGTAACAAGGTTGGTAGCTCCGGGACCGCTGGTAACGAGACATACGCCAACCTTTCCGGTAGTTCTGGCATAGGCATCTGCTTCGTGTACAAGGGCCTGCTCGTGACGTGGCAGGATGATGTCAATGCCGCTCTGTTTATATAATTCATCGCTGATATCGATGGTGCAGGCACCAGGATAGCCGAACAGAACATCAACGCCTTCTTCTTTTAAGGCTTTTACAAGCAATTTGTTTCCGGAAATCTGTTTCATGAATTGGTTCCCTCCTTTGATGATGTGAAAAGTTAAGCAGATAAGGGCTGCCGCGAGAAATTTTTCCAATAAAAAAGTCCCGGCATATCGGATAAAATATGCTCAGGACGGATGATTCCGCGGTACCACCTGTTTTCAGAGGTAAAACTCTGCTCTCTGCCAGTACAAAATTATACTGCCTCCCTGTAACGTGGGAATGACGATGAAGCCTACTGCATGAAGATCCATGGTTCAGTCCACTGCTCGAGGGCTACTTCCACAGTTCAGTCACGAAGATTCTCACCGGCCATCTTCTCTCTGTGCATCCGGAGACTGTGTACTACTCCCTGTCATTGCATTTAGTAAATATGGATAAAAATTTTCTATCATTATAATATAAAATATCGGAACTGTCAATCAAAAATCCTGATGGCTCAACGGGGGAGCCGGGGATTACGATAACAGTTCCGATATGGATGATATTAAATATTTTTTCGGTACATCAGCTGTTTATTGTTATGGAGCTGGAGCCTGCTTACTCAGGATTCGGTATTATCCCGTGTTTCAGGATCTTTTTCCGGAAGGTAGACATGCACTTTCTCGATACGGTTTTTATCCAGCTTTTCTACGATCAGACGGATTCCGTCCTCTGTGATCACTTCGTCACCGGCAACAGGCAGACGATCCAGATGTTCGATGATAAATCCACCCAGGGAATCATAATCCTCGGAATCCAGTTCCGTATCCAGATGATCATTTACGTCATCCAGATGCATGGAACCTTCGATGATATATTCCCGGTCGGAAATCTTCTGGACAAGCTCGTCCTCCTTCTCATCGTATTCGTCATGGATCTCACCCACGATCTCCTCCAGGATATCCTCCAGTGTGATCAGTCCGGCCATATCACCGTATTCATCCAGTACAATGGCAATGTTGAAGGTGGAGTCCTTCATTTCCACAAGAAGATCGGAAATGCTTTTTGTTTCGTAAGTGAAATGCGGCTTTCGGAGGAAATGATCGATAACAAATTCCTCATTTTTGTCGTAAAGAAGAAGATCCTTCATGTTGATGATTCCCACAATGTTGTTCTGGCTGTCCTTATAAACCGGCAGACGTGTGAACTTATCCTCGCGGAAAATATCGATCAGCTCATCATAGGTGGATTCTACATCCGCAAAGGTAACATGTACTCTTGGAACCATGATATCCTTGGCTGTGGCATCTCCAAGATCAAACACATTGTAGATCATTTCTTTTTCGTCGGATTCAATGACACCGTCCTCATGGCTGACGTCTACGATGGTACGAAGCTCCTCCTCGGTCATGGCCTTGCTGGCTGCATCCGGATCCACACGCATCAGGCGCATCACACCTCTTGAAAAGAGATTGATGATGAAGATCACCGGTGTCATGATGGTCATAAGAAATTTAAAGACCGGGATATAGCGGAGGGTGATCTTCTCAGAGTTAATGGTTGCGTAGTTCTTGGGGGTGATCTCACCGAAGATCAGGATCAGAACCGTCAGGATCACCGTCACGATGCTGACCATATATCCGCCAAAGCTGTATGCAAGTGTGGTTGCAAGGGAAGATGCTGAAATGTTCACAATGTTGTTTCCGATGAGAATCGCACTGAGAAGCTTGGGCGTCTGGTTCTCCAGGATATCGAGAGCCATGGCTGCACGCTTGTTTCCTTCGTCTGCAAGAGAGCGGAGACGGATCTTGTTTACCGACATCAGCGCGGTTTCGTTAGATGAGAAAAAGGCTGACAATGCCAGCAGAATAAGTAATATGATTATCTGGTAAGTGTCGCTGGGGTCCACTTTCAATATTCACTCCTTTAAAAATAAGATTATTTGGTTAAAAATATACAGATACTCCCACATTATATACGTTTTACTGGATTTTGGCAAGAGCCGGACCGGTACAGCGCATATAGATATATGGAAAAAATACGAAAATAAGTCTGCTTCTTGACAAAAGAGTAAGTTCAGACTAACATATATGTATATTCATATATAAAGAAGAACTGTATAGGAATGGAAGGAGCGGTTTATGTTTCTGGAGATAAAAGGAATCAAAAAATCCTTCGGGGCAGGAGAGAGCCATGTAGATGTTCTGAAGGGGATCGATCTTGAGATTGAAAAGGGAGAATTTTGTGTGCTTCTGGGGCCGTCCGGTTCCGGGAAATCCACGCTGCTAAACATTATTGGCGGCATTGACGGAGCAGATGCAGGAAGCATTACCATTCAGGGAGAACAGCTGGAGGATATGAAGGAAAAGAAGCTTTCTCTCTACCGCAGAAAACATCTGGGATATATTTTTCAGATGTATAATCTGATTCCCAATCTGACTGTGAGGGAGAATATTGAGGTTGGTGCTTATTTAAGTGACAGACCGCTGGATGTGGATGAACTGTTGGAGACACTGGGACTTTATGAACATCAGCGGAAGCTTCCGAACCAGCTTTCGGGAGGTCAGCAGCAGAGAACTGCTATTGGACGTGCCATTGTAAAAAATCCGGATATCCTGCTTTGTGATGAGCCTACCGGCGCTCTGGACTACAACACCTCCAAGGAAATCCTGAAGCTGATCGAAACAGTCAATCACAAATACGGAAATACTATAGTCATGGTTACTCATAACGATGCCATCAAGGATATGGCAGACCGTGTGGTAAAGCTTCGTGACGGAATGATCCGCAGAAACTATCAGAATGAGCAGAAGATTCCGGCTGCTGACCTGGAATGGTAAGGGGGCATTATGAAGAATCCTTTACGTAAACGTATCCCCAGGGAACTGAAGGGGGAATTTGGAAAATATCTGGTGGTTTTCCTGCTGATGGTACTGACCATCGGGTTTGTGTCCGGCTTTCTGGTAGCCGATGGAAGCATGCTGAAGGCTTATAATGAGAGCTTTGATAAATATAACATCGAAAACGGAAATTTCCGTACTGCGGAAAAGATTTACAGTTCTCAGTGGAAGGATATTGAAGCTGCCGGTGTTAAGCTTTATGAGAACTACTATATAGAAGAAGATCTGGATAACGGAAGCACCATGCGTTTTTTTAAAAACCGTGAGAAGGTGAATAAGGTCTGCCTGATGAAGGGAGAAATGCCGTCAGGGCAGGGCGAGATCGCCATTGACCGTATGTATGCGGATAACAACAGTCTTAAGGTAGGAGATACCCTGATCAGAGGTGAAAAATCCTGGAAGATCACAGGCCTGGTGGCACTTTCGGATTACAGTGCCCTGTTTCAGAATAATAATGATTCCATGTTTGATTCTGTAAAGTTTGGTGTGGCGATCGTAACTCCGGAGGAATTTGAAAACCTGGATCAGGAAAAGCTCCGGTACAATTATGCATGGATATATGATCATCAGCCAAAGAACGAAAAAGAGGAGAAGAAGGTTTCCGAGGATCTCATGGAAGACATTGGCAAAGTGGTAGCTCTGGAAACCTTTGTCCCACGTTATCTTAACCAGGCGATCATTTTCACGGGTGATGATATGGGCGGAGACAGGGCAATGGTCATCACGCTTCTTTATATTGTGATCGTGATCATGGCGTTTGTGTTTGGAATTACCATTAGCAATACGATCCGAAAGGAAGCCGGTGTTATCGGTACGTTACGTGCATCCGGTTATACCAGACGGGAGCTGATCCTTCATTATATGACGCTTCCGGTTCTGGTCACGCTGGCCGGTGCCCTGATCGGAAATATTCTTGGCTATACCGTATTTAAGGGTGTATGTGCAGACATGTATTACGGGAGCTATAGTCTGCCGACTTATGTGACAGTATGGAATGTAGATGCCTTTCTTCTGACAACCATAGTTCCGGTCATCATTATGATACTGATCGATCATGCAGTGCTCTGGTACCGTCTGAAGCTTTCGCCTCTGAAACTCCTGAGAAGGGATTTTTCCGGAAAAAAACAGAAACGAGCGGTGTATTTAAGCCCGAAGATCGGAATTTTTTCCAGGTTTCGCCTCCGGGTGATCTTTCAGAATATCAGCAATTATCTGGTGCTGTTTGTGGGAGTTGTTTTTGCCAATCTGCTGCTGTTTTTTGGAATGCTCCTGCCGTCTGCTCTGAATCATTATCAGATGGAGATCCAGGAGAACATGCTGGCAAAATATCAGTACATACTTTCGGTTCCGGCAAGTGCCTATTCAGGAAATAAAGCGGATGCCATGAGTTCTCTTATGGAATATTATATGGATACCAGAACGGATAATAAGGATGCGGAAAAATTTTCTGCATATTCCCTGAATACCATGCCTGGTAAATATAAAAGTGAGGAGATCACTCTCTATGGTGTGGAGCCGGATAGCAAGTATATCCGTGCAGATCTTTCGGGAGAGGGTGTTTATATTTCCAGTGCTTATGCAGATAAATTCCGGATCAAGGAGGGCGATACCATAACTTTGAAGGAAAAATACGAGAAGGATGAGTATTCCTTTAAAGTAGATGGAATCTATGATTATGCGGCAAGCCTCTGTGTATTTATGGAAAGAGATAAACTGAATGAGGCGTTTGAGCTTGGAGATGATTATTTTGGAGGATATTTCTCTGATACAGAGATCCGGGATATCCCTTCAAAATATATCGGCTCTGTCATTGATCTGGAAGCTCTTACAAAAATATCCAGGCAGCTGGATGTCTCCATGGGAGATATGATGGGAATGATGTATGGATTTTCCGTGATCATTTTCCTGGTGGTGATCTATCTGCTTTCCAAGGTCATCATCGAAAAAAATGCCCAGTCGATTTCCATGACCAAGATCCTGGGCTATACAAATGGTGAGATCAGCCGTTTGTATATACTTTCCACATCATTTGTGGTGGTGTTCTGCCTGCTGTTAAGCCTTCCGGTTGAACGGCAGATCATGGAAGTGCTGTTCCGCGAGATGATGCTTTCCAGTATTTCGGGATGGATCACCATGTGGGTGGATCCCATGATCTATGTGAAAATGACAGCGATCGGAATCGCAGCCTATGCAGTGGTAGCAGTGCTGGAATTCCGGAGGATCCGTCATGTGCCCATGGATGAAGCACTGAAAAATGTGGAATAATATGTGACATCTGTATATATATCCGGAAAAATAATTCAGGATATCCGGAAATTTTACAGAATATGCAACAGGATCAGGAGTATGTGTGGTTTAACTGAATGCGGATGCTTTTATCCGCTTGCACAGTTGTCTGTGAATAACCACATATACTCCTTAAATATTCATAAATTTTCCGGAATACTGGAAATATTACTACAAACTTGTTATAATAATCCCATACTTCCCGTTGGAGGGAATAATTCAAACAGGAAATCAGGTGAGGAACATGGCAGGCAGAAAGAAGGATCCGCTGTATAAAAGCTTCGGATATGCGTTTCAGGGGATTTTTACCTGCATCCGCAAGGAAAGAAATATGAAGATCCACTGTATGGTGGCAGCGCTTGTGGTGATCGCAGGACTGATCCTTGGGATTTCCGTGACAGAGTGGTGCATCTGCCTGGGGCTGTTCGGAATGGTGATGGCGCTGGAACTGGTGAATACGGCAGTGGAAGCTGTTGTGGATCTGGTCACAGAGGAACGTCACCCACTGGCAAAGATCGCCAAGGACACAGCGGCCGGAGCAGTACTGATCGCAGCGATCATGGCAGCGATCGTCGGACTGATCATTTTTGTTCCGAAAGGGCTTGTTTTTCTGGGAATATGGTAGAAATCGATCAGGTACATGGAACGGCAGTGGCCGTTTTTAGGAAAGGAGAATTATTATGGAATTAGGTGAAGGACTGAAGAAAATCTTATTAGTAGGAATTGGTACAGCAGCAGTAACAGCAGAGAAATCCAAGGAGATCCTGGACGAGCTGGTTAAAAAAGGCGAGCTTACTGTTGAGCAGGGTAAGGTTCTTAATCAGGAACTGAAACACAACATCAAATCAACAGTTAAGACAGCCGCTGATTCTGTAAAAGAATCTGCAGCCAGAAAGAACGATCAGGAAGAGCTGAAAGCAACGATCTCCAAACTGACACCGGAGCAGCTGGCAGCTGTGAAAGCACAGATCGAGAGCATGCAGGCTGAGGCAGCAAAAGAGAAAGAAGAGGCTTCTGAGGCAGCAGAAGAACCGGTTGAGGAGGCTGCACTGGAAGCTCCTGTGGAGGCAGAAACGGTAACAGAAGAAGCCGGGAGCGAAGAGCCGGCAGCAGAGTAATAAGAAATATCATAAAGAAAGCAGTAAATGGAGAAGTTTATGGGCGGAGAAGAACAGGAGAAGAAAGAGAACAGCGGATATGGAGAACGGCTGAGAGAGATTACAGCTGTTCTGAAAAAGCATGCCATTACCCGGGGTGTTTCGCCTGAGAAGCTCCGGCTCATACTGGAAGATCTGGGCCCAACTTATATTAAGTTGGGTCAGATTATGTCCCTGCGTTCAGATATTCTTCCCAAGAGATACTGTGATGAGCTGATGAAACTCTGCTCGGATGTACCACCCATGCCATTTTCCCAGGTCATCGAGGTTCTGGAGGAATCCATGGGGTGTCCGTGGCAGGAAGAATTTCAGCATATTGAGCAGAAACCGCTGGGTGCTGCTTCAATTGCCCAGGTTCACCGCGCTACGCTGAAAACCGGAGAAGAAGTTGTGATCAAGGTTCAGCGAAAAGGAATCTATGAGACTATGGCCCGGGATATCGGACTGATGCATAAGGCAGTGCGTCTGATGCCACCGGTAAGTATCAAAGGCATGGTAGATCTGAACATGGTCTTAAGTGAGCTGTGGACCGTGACCCAGGAGGAGATGAATTTTCTCACAGAGGCAGCCAATATGGCGGAATTTGCGAAGAAGAATAAAGATGTGGCATTTGTGAAGGTGCCTGTTCTTTATCGCGAATATATTTCACCACATGTTCTGGTGATGGAATATATTGACGGCTTTGCGATCAATGACCGGGCAGATCTTCTGGCGAATGGATATGATCTCAATGAGGTCGGAACGAAATATGTGGATAATTTCATCAAACAGGTGATGGAGGATGGCTTCTTCCATGCAGATCCTCATCCCGGAAATGTACGGATTCAGGAGGGAAAGATCGTCTGGATCGACATGGGAATGATGGGGCGTCTTACAGAACACGACCGTCAGCTGATCAGCGAAGCCATAGAAGGTGTTGCCATGAACAACATCGGCAAGATTCAGGATGCGGTTCTGGCTCTGGGAGATTTTAAGGGCAAACCGGATTCCAGCAAGCTTTATGAAGATATCCGGGGACTGATGGAGAAATATGGTACTGCGGATATGGGAAATATTGATGTGGCGGAAGTCATGGTGGATCTGATGGAGGTCATGAAGGAAAACAAGATCATGATGCCTCATGGACTGACCATGCTTGCAAGAGGACTGACCCATGTGGAGGGTGTTCTTGCTGAGATCTGTCCGGATATCAATATGACACAGATTGCCGCGGCAAGGCTCAAGGAGCAGTTTTTGAGCAATGGGAACTGGAAGCGTGAGATCAAAAAAGAAGGAAAAAATCTTGCCTGGTCGCTGAAACGTGCAGTGGATATTCCTTCTCTGGCGGCGGATTTCCTTCAGGGCTGTATGAAGGGGCAGACAAAGATCAATCTGGATCTTCATGCCTCGGATGATCTGGCGTGGCTTTTGCGGCGGCTGGTGCGGAATATTGTGATGGGGCTGTGGGTGATGGCACTTCTGATCAGTTCCAGCATTATCTGTACTACGGATATGAAACCAAAGCTGTGGGGGATTCCGGCGTTGGGCGCCTTTGGTTATGTGTTTGCTTTTATTATTGTTTTGTATGTGTTTATCAAGCATTTCTTTTCAGGAAAAAAATAAAAGACGGAGATCATTTTCAGAGTCTGCGGGATGGTTTCCGTCTTTTTTTGCTGTTATGGAATTGTTTCGGTCTGCTGTTATAACTGCGATTAGGAGCTATCATCTTCCGACCGGCTGGTAAAGGACGGAGTGCGGGTGTCTGGTCAGGTGTAGATGGTTCCGCTGTAGGCTTTGCGGAATTCCTTTGGGGTGTAGCCGGTTCCCTGGCGGAAGTAGTTGCAGAAGGATGGGGCGTCCCGGAAGCCGCAGGAGAGAGCTGCTTCTGTGATGGTGCAGGAGGAGGAGCAGAGAAGCTGGGCTGCCATCTGGAGGCGGTGTTTCAGGAGATATTGTTTTGGGGAGGTGTTTTCATGTTCCATGAAGATTCGGTAAAGATAGGAACGGTCGATTCCTACGTAGTGTGCCACGTCTGAGATCTGGATGGGGTAGGCATAGTTGTTTCTGATGTATTCGGAGGCTTTCTGAAAGTACAGGTTTGAGATGTCGGTCCTGCTTTCGGAGGGCTTTTTTTGCATGTCGGATAGTATCAGGAGGAGGTTTCCTGTGGAGGCAAGGTCGTTTCCG
>ERZ772954.2032-NODE-2032-length-13952-cov-9.586745_pt1 | contig 13952 bp, 12 predicted proteins | sample MGYA00580684_ERZ772954 | MGnify/ENA primary metagenome ERZ772954 (study PRJEB29015, sample SAMEA2737654) | human gut metagenome | biome: human gut; feature: human-associated habitat; material: faeces | place: China | collected 2012 ...
GAATAAATAAAAAACAGAATAAAAAAACAAACCAGATTTGCATTGTACAATCGCGGTTAGGATGGTAAAATAAAATCAGAATTTGAAAAATCATTTCCACAATCTGCAAGCCCCACTTCGCGATCTGTTTTGACCTTATCCGGTTGCTGCAGACCGTTTGGGCTGAAAATGGGACTCGCAGCTCACGAAAAGCTTTTTTCAAACACGCTCTGGCATGAATGAGTGCTTTTTTATGCGATTTTGTATGGGGGAAGCAGCAGCGAGAGCACGTAAAATAAATAAGGAGGGGTTACAATTTTGAAAATGGAAGAAAAATTATACGATTATATGGATTGGGCAGAGATTGAAGCTGTGGTCTATTCTGAGGAGAATCATCCAAGAGACATCTTGGGACCGCGTGTAACGGAGGATGGTATTTTGATTCAGGCGTTTTTCCCGGGCGCAACCCGTGCAGCCGTACATACGATCCGCGACGGAAAACAGACCGAGATGGTTTGCGAGGATGAGGCGGGATTTTTCGCTGTGCTGCTTCCAGGAAAGAAAATTCCATCCTATACGCTGATCTACTGGGACGGCGACGGAAACCAGATGGAGCATTACGATCCGTACGCCTATCCGATGCAGTTCACCGAGCAGGAACAGAAACAGTTTGAAAATGGCATCTGCTATTCGATCTATGAGAAGCTGGGTGCACATCCGGTAAAAATCGACGGCGTCAGTGGTGTTTACTTCGCAGTCTGGGCACCGAATGCGATCCGTGTCAGTGTTGTCGGAAATTTCAATAACTGGGACGGAAGAGCATATCAGATGAATCTTCTGGAGTCCGGGATCTACGAACTCTTTATTCCGGGTGTCCGCGCGGGCGACATCTATAAGTACGAAATCAAGGCAAAGGGCGGTCTGACGTATCTGAAATCGGATCCATACGCGAATGCAGCACAGCTGCGCCCAAACAATGCAAGTGTTGTGTTTGACCTTGGAAAATATGCCTGGCAGGACGAGAACTGGATGAAAAAGCGTGGTGTCACACAGGGCGACAAAGCGCCGATTTCTGTTTATGAAGTGCATCTTGGCTCCTGGAAAAAACCGGACGATGGACGTGAATTTTATAACTACCGTGAGATCGCTCCGATGCTGGCTTCTTATGTGAAAGAGCTCGGCTACACCCATGTTGAGCTGATGCCGGTGATGGAGCATCCGCTTGATGCATCCTGGGGTTATCAGGTGACCGGATATTATGCTCCGACGAGCCGTTACGGAACTCCGGATGATTTCATGTATTTTATGAACTACATGCATGAGCAGGGAATCTCCGTGATTCTTGACTGGGTACCGGCTCATTTTCCGCGTGACAGCTACGGAATGGCATGTTTTGACGGAACCTGTGTGTACGAGCATCAGGATCCGAGACAGGGTTCTCACCCGCATTGGGGCACTCTGATCTACAATTATGGTCGTCCGCAGGTCTGCAATTTCCTGATTGCAAATGCGCTGTTCTGGGCTGAGAAATACCATGTAGATGGAATCCGTATGGATGCAGTCGCTTCGATGCTCTATCTGGATTATGGAAAGAATGAGGGCGAGTGGGTTCCGAATATTTATGGCGGACATGAGAATCTCGAGGCGGTGGAATTCCTGAAACATTTGAACAGCATTTTCAAGAAACGTGAGAAAGGAGCTGTTTTAATTGCTGAGGAGTCAACTGCATGGCCACAGGTGACCGGAGCAGTGAAAGAGGGAAGCCTTGGGTTTGACTACAAGTGGAACATGGGCTGGATGAATGATTTCACCGGATACATGCAGTACGATCCGTATTTCCGCAGTCATCATTACGGAGAGCTGACATTCAGCATGCTCTATGCGTACAGCGAAGATTTTATTCTGGTATTCTCCCACGATGAGGTTGTGCATGGAAAGGCTTCAATGCTCTTAAAGATGCCGGGTGAGACATATGAGGATAAGGCTGCAAACCTGAGAACCGCCTACGGATTCATGTACGGACATCCGGGACGCAAACTTCTTTTCATGGGTCAGGAGTTTGGTCAGATTTCTGAGTGGAATGAGAATGAGGAACTGCCGTGGAACATTCTGGAATACCCGCTTCACAAGAATATGCAGGATTATGTGAAGGCACTGAACGAGTTCTATACTTCCCATCCGGCACTGTACCAGAAAGACTTTGAACCGGAAGGATTTGAGTGGATCAATTGCAGTTCTGCAAATGATGATATTGTGGTCTTCCTCAGAAAGACGGATAAGCCGGAAGAAACGCTTCTGTTTGTCTGCAACTTTGCACCGGTGGAGCATGAGACCTTTGGGGTTGGCGTTCCGTTCCATGGAAAGTATAAGGAGATCTTCAACAGTGATGCAACCGCATTTGGCGGAAGCGGAAAGGGAAATCCGAGAGTCAAGACGAGCAAGGCGGAAGAGTGCGATGAGCGTCCGGAGTCGATTGTGATTGATGTACCGCCGATGTCTGTGACGGTATTCTCCTGCACACCGGTAGCAGTGAAGAAGACGACTACCACCCGCACAACAGCCAAGAAGAGCACAAAGAGTGTGAAGAGCACCGCAGAGAAGGCAGACAAAGCAGAGCAGACAAAAACTGCGAAAACTGTGAAAGCTCCAAAGGCTACAAGGACAGCAAAGGCTGTGAAAGAAAAAACTGCTGTAAAAGAGAAGACTGCGGAGAAAGCAGAAAAATCAGTAGAGAAAAAGCCGGCAAAAAAAGCAGAATCAGTGGTTACTCCGGTAGCAGAAGAGAAGAAAGCTGAGACGAAGCCAAAGGAAAAGCTGGCAGAAGTTGTAGAAGCAAAAGCCGAGACGAAAACTGAGGGAACAAAGTCTGTTACAAAGAAACCAGCGAGAGGAAACCGTACACGAGCAAAGAAGAATTTAAAGAAGCACACGAAAAAGAATAAGTAATGAAATGTTGAAGAAAATCGACATTTTTATTAATTCGTGATAATTTTTTATAGAAAAAGGATGCTACCGATAGACGGTTAGTCCGATATAAGCTGAAACAAAAATAGTCGCTTAGGTTATCAAACCGGGGCGGCTATTTTTGTGATTTATGATTATCTTTACCTAATGTGTATCCGACAGTGAAGCAGGTTAAGCCGAAGCTTACAACTGCGATAAAATCTACAATACTCATTGACTTAGCCATCCTTTTTCATGGATTCCTTTTCAGGTCTCTATGTAATCAGAGGGGGCTGAGTGCCAGTGGCACTCGTGAAATCCCCCGCAAGGATGCGCACTCGGCGCAGGAGTAGATGGTTGCCGAAGCAACCGCGCCGAGGCACATTCTTTTTTACATTGATATGGCTTAGAAATTGAAGGAATCCGTATCTGCGCGGTAAGCGATTTCACCGTTGCAGATCGTGTAATGTACTTTTCCGAAAAGGGTCTCACCGATGAACGGGGAGTTGCTGGACTTGGAATGGAATTTCTCGACGGTCCATGATTCGTCCGGATCGAACAGGACGAGATCTGCATCAGAACCAGCACCGATCCAGCCTTTTGTGGACTCTAAATGATAGAGGGCTGCCGGGTTCAGCGTCATCTTTGCGAGAAGCTCAGAGAGGGACAAATGACCGGCACGCACAAGGCTTGTAACGCCGAGTGCGAGTGCAGTCTCAAGCCCGATGATACCGCTCGGGCACTCGGTCAGCGGTTTGGATTTCTCTTCTGCACTGTGCGGAGCGTGGTCCGTTGCAATGACGGTGATGATATTTTCCTTGAGTCCGCGGATGATTTCCTCACGGTCGGACGGGGTGCGCAGTGGCGGGTTCATTTTGGCGAGGGAGCCGTGTTTGAGCACTGCGCTTTCATCGAGCGTAAAGTGGTGCGGGGTGACTTCTGCGACAACATGAGCGCCGAGATCCTGAGCCACTTCGATCAGGCGGACGGAATGACCGGAGCTGAGATGCTGAATATCAATGACAGCGCCGGTGTCAAGTGCCAGCATGCAGTCGCGGGCAACGAGGACATCCTCTGCGACAGCCGGAGAACCGCCGATGCCAAGTTCATCGGAGACAGCTCCATGGTTGATGCCATTGTTTGTGATCAGAGCCGGGTCTTCCTCATGGAAACTCAACGGAACGTTTAAGCGAACGGCTTCCTCCATCGCCTTGCGGACGAGAGCGGAGCTCTTGAGCGGGATACCATCATCGGTAAAACCAACTGCCCCATGTGCCTTCAGCTCTTCCATATCTGTGAGGGTTTCGCCCTTCATGCCGATCGTGATATTGCCGGCGGTAAGCACGTTGATTCCGGTCTTTTTGCCCTCACGGATGACGTATTCAAGAGTTTCTACGTTGTCAACTGGTGGTTTTGTGTTTGCCATACAGACAACGGTTGTAAAGCCACCGGCAGCGGAAGCCATTGCTCCGGTATGAATGTCTTCTTTGTAGGTGAATCCCGGATCACGGAAATGCACATGGACGTCGATAAGTCCCGGAGCCACCACAAGACCGTGGGCGTCAATAATCGGATCACAGTTTGGATAACGATCTGTCAGATCTTTTCCCATCTCTACAATTTTTCCATTTTCAACAGCTACATCCATGACGGCATCGGTTCCTGTCTTCGGATCGATCACCCGTCCACCTTGAATCAGCATCATAATCTTTTGTCCTCCTAACAATCCAATTGTTGAAACATTGAAAAAACAGCCCTATGAAAATTCAGAAACTGCCTGTGAATTTAGCATATCACGAAATAGAGAAAATGAACAGGAAGAAGAGAGAAAAGGGAAGGAAGAAAATGCACAAAAAGGGCAAAAAGAACGTGTACACAGGTGAGATTTGAATAGACGAAAAGAACCGCAGTCGCCCGAAAAGAAAGTCAGGCAGACTGCGGTAGGATTCCTCATGGTCAGCTGTTGCTGTCGGATGCGTAAAAACTGATCAGATAGAGACCGCAGAGTCCGACCAGAGCGTAGATGATTCGTGAGAGCCAGGTCATGCTTCCAAACAGAAACGCGACGAGATTGAAATTGAAAAATCCGATTAGCCCCCAGTTGACGGCGCCGATGATGGAGAGTGTCAGCGCGGTGTAATCCATTGCTTTATTCCGCATGGCAAATATACCTCCTTTTACAGACAGTATGACACGGAAGAAGCAGAATTATGCAATGACATACAAAATTGCACGCAGGCAAGAGCAAAACCTGCAAAATAAAAACCTGTGAGAACGTTTATGTCCGCGAAAGCATTCTGTTTAAAATTAAGACTTCTGCACAAGATTTCCAAGATAATTGCGGATTTCGCGGATATAGATTTCTCCCATCTGGCTTAAAATGACATTTTTTTTGACGAGATAGCCGATCTCCATCGCACCGCCTGGATTGTCGCTCTCCCCCTCAAGTGGAATAGCGACGTACTCATCTCCGTTGAGCTCCTCGCAGATGATGCCGGAGCAGAGCGTGTATCCACTCAAGCCGATCATCAGATTCAGCATCGTCGCACGGTCGCAGGCTTTGATGATTCGTGAGTACTCATTTGTGCTCAGAATCTCCTCAGCAAAATAGAAAGAGCCGTTGTCGCCCTGCTCAAACGAGAGGCAGGGATAGTCTGCAAGCTGGGCAAAACGGATCGACGGCAGAGAGGCAAGGGGGTGATTTCGCCACAGGTAAACATAGGGCTGGCAGTCAATCAGCTTATGAAATTCGAGGTTATTGGAGTGAAAGAGTTTTGTCAACACTGCCCGGTTGAAATCATTCAGATAGAGGATTCCGATCTCACTTCGCATCGTATTTACATCGTCAATGACATCGCGTGTCTTCGTTTCACGGATCGCAAACTCATAGTCAGAGGTGTTAAAGTGTTTGACCATCTCCACAAAAGTCTTTACGGCAAAAGAATAGTGCTGGGTGGAGACGCCGAATTTTTTCTTCAGGTTTCCGTTTTTTCCATATTTGCTCTGAAGAATTTCGTACTGGTGATAGATCTGTCGAACATAGCTCAAAAACTCTGCTCCGTCATTTGTCAACGTCACTCCGCGTCCGCTCCGATGGAAGATCAGGATGCCGGTTTCGCGCTCGAGTTCCTGAATTGCGCTTGTCAGAGACGGCTGTGCGACGTAGAGAAGTTCCGCTGCCTTATTGAAAGATCCCGTCTCGGAGATCGTGATCACATAATGCATCTGTTGAAGTGTCATAGAAAACTCCTTTCGTAAAAAATTCTTTTCATAAAAAAACGTCCCGCCCCGGTCATATGCCATGCATGGATATTCAAACCGGAGTGGGACGAATTGTGTAACGGTCTACTGTCAGCTAACGTGACGGACAGAAGGACGAGACGATGAAGCAAAAAAATTTATTTGGATTTAACCTCTTTCCATGCCTCGTTGTAGAGGTCATCAACCTCATCACCGAGATATTTGAGAACTTCACAGTTTTTCAGAGAATCCACATCCGGGAAGATTGCCTTGTTATTCTGAAGATCTGCATCGAGCAGGTCAAATGCGCCCTTGTTCGGGGTGGAGTAGGTGATGTACTCAAAGTTCTTTTTTGCAATCTCTGGACGGCAGAGAAAATCGATCCATTTCTCTGCATTTTCCTTGTGCTTTGCATTCTTCGGGATTACCCAGCAGTCGATGAAGAGATCAGTTCCCTCTTCCGGAATTACATAGATCAGGTTGTCGCCCTCATCAGCTTCGTTCTGAATGTAAAGCATCTCGCCGGAGTAAATGATACCGACAGCAGCTTCCCCACCGATCATCTTGTCGCGAACCTGGTCGACAACATAAGCCTGAACGAGAGGTTTCTGTGCGATCAGATCTTCTTTTGCTTTCGTGATCTCATCTGGATTCGTGCTGTTCATCGAGTAACCATTCTTCTTGAGACCGGTCATGAATGCACTGCGGATGCTGTCCTGCATCAGGATTTCGCCTTTATAAGCCGGATTCCAGAGATCGGACCATTTGGTCGGAACTGGAAGTCCTTTTTCTTCGATGAGCTTCGTATTATAAAGAATACCGACGGTTCCCCAGGTGTATGGCACGGAATATTTGTTTTCCGGGTCGAACTGCTTGGACATTTCCATGTACTGCGGGTCAATGTTTTTGACATTTGGAATGTTGTCAAAGTTGAGTTCGGCAAGCAGGTCATTTTCCTTCATTTTCTGAATCATGTAGTCGGATGGGCAGACTACATCGTAGTTGACGCCGCCGGCTTCGATGACCGGATACATTTCTTCCAATGTCTCAAATACGTCGTAGGTAACCTTGATTCCGGTTTCCTGTTCAAATTCCTCAATCAGGTCCGGATCAATATATTCGCCTGCATTGTAGACGTACAGTTCGTTTGAATGAGTTGTGGTGTAGCGGCTGTAGGTGCTGACACCAACGACAAGCAGAATCAGCGTGCAGGCAAGTCCCAGAACGCCGTTCTTGATCTGGTTGTTGCGTTTGCGGCGCTTGATGGTCTCTGTGTCAATCACAGTCGCATTGCCGATGGATTTTTTCTCCGGGGCAAAGTTGGTGATCACCAGGAGCACCAGGACTGCCACGAAAATCAGCGTGGACAGGGCGTACATCGTCGGCTGGATGCCTCGGCGCACCTGGCTGTAGATCAGGGTGGATAAGGTATCCATACCGGCACCTCTTGTAAAGTGCGTAATGATAAAATCATCGAGGGACATCGTAAATGCCATCAAAAAGCCGGAGAGGATACCCGGGACGATGTCCGGAAATACGACCTTGAAGAAAGCATACAGCGGGCTGGCGCCGAGATCCAGAGCGGCTTCGTAGGTGTACCGGTTCGTCTGCTTGAGTTTCGGCATGACACTTAATATCACATATGGAATGTTAAATGTGATATGCGCGATCAGCACGGTTTTAAATCCGAGAGAGATACCGAACGCGATAAATGCCAGCATCAGGGAGATACCGGTTACGATATCGGAGTTCAGCATCGGGATGTTGTTGATTCCCATGACGATGGTGCGCGGAATTCGTTTCATGCTGTTGATGCCGATGGCGGCGATCGTGCCGATGACGGTCGCGATCAGAGCCGACGCAAACGCGATGAGCAGCGTATTGTTTAAGGCATTCATGATGGCGGAATCCTGGAACATCTGCGTATACCAGCGGGTGGTAAAACCGCCCCAGACGGTTCTCGATTTTGTGTTGTTAAAGGACAAAACGATCATGGTCACGATCGGGATGTATAAAAAGAGCAGGATGAGCGCCAGGTAAAAGTCCTGGAAAAACTGTTTTAAGCGGTTATGTTTCATCAGAACGCATTGCCCTCCCCTTCTTTATCGTATTTGGCGATGAGCGCCATACTCAGTAAAATGAAAATCATCAGAACCAGCGAGAGACCGGAACCTAAGTGCCAGTTGCTTCCCTTGGTGAACTCCTGCTCGATGACATTTCCGATGAGCAGGATCTTGCTGCCGCCTAAGAGACTGGAAATAACGAAGGTTGTCAGCGCCGGGACAAATACCATGGTAATGCCGCTGATGATGCCCGGGATGCTGAGCGGAATCCAGATGTGAATAAGTGTCTGGAAATTGTTTGCACCCAGGTCTTTGGCGGCGTTGATGGTATTGTCGTCGATCTTTGCCAGCACATTATAAATCGGGAGAATCATGAAAGGCAGGAAGTTGTATACCATACCCAGAATGATCGCCCACGGGGTATTGATGATGGCAATATTTGGCAGATGGAGAAAGGAAAGAATGCCGTTGATAACGCCATTTTTCTCCAGGAGCGTCTGCCACGCGAGGGTGCGGAGCAGGAAATTCATCCACATCGGAAGGATGAAGACGAATACCATGAAGCTGCCTGCCCCAATGCCGCGGCGGCGCAGCACCAAAGCCAGCGGATAGGACAAAAGCAGGCAGATGGCGGTCGCAGCCAGAGACAGACCCAGGGATAAGAGCAGTGCCTTCATATGCTCCGGTGTCGTGATGGAACAGACATTTGCCAGTGTAAATGCCCCGCTTTTGGTTGTCAGACCGTAGTATACGATCAGCAGGAGCGGGATGATGGTAAAACCGATCATCCAGAGAATATAAGGACCGGCGAAGAGCCGTTTCACGTTTGATTTCATGCTAAGTCCGACTCCTTTCTATTCATTGACGCCCACAGCTTCCTCGTCCTCTGACGCCGGCTTGTTCATGATCTGGATGTCAAACGGGTCTACATGGATGCCGACCTTCTCGCCGACCGGGAACATATCCGTGCTGTGAACCAGCCATTCATAGCCGTCCGGTGTGGTGACTTCCATCTCATAGTGGACGCCCTTGAAAATCAGGTGGGTGACAATGCCCTGCAGCGTGCCTTCCTCCGGTTTTACGAGGTCGATGTCCTCCGGGCGGATGACAACGTCTACCGGTTGGTTTGTTCCGAATCCCTTATCGACGCAGGCAAATTTCGCACCGAAGATTTCAACCAGCTCGTCGTGGATCATCAGACCGTCCACGATGTTGCTCTCGCCGATGAAGTCGGCAACGAATGCGTTTTCCGGCTCGTTGTAGATCTGTTCCGGGGAACCCATCTGCTGGATATAACCCTGGTTCATGACAACGATGGTATCGGACATCGTCAATGCCTCTTCCTGATCGTGGGTAACATAGATAAAAGTGATGCCTAACTCATTTTTCAGACGGATCAGCTCGTACTGCATGTCCTGGCGCAGTTTTAAATCTAGGGCACCGAGCGGCTCATCGAGAAGCAGGACCTTTGGCTCGTTGACAATCGCACGCGCAATGGCGATACGCTGCTGCTGACCGCCGCTCAAAGAGTCAATGCTGCGATGCTCAAAGCCGTCTAGGTTTACAAGCTTTAAAGCGTACTTAATTTTGTCATCAATATATGCTTTTGATTTATTCTTAATTTTTAGCCCAAATGCGATATTATCTGCGATGCTCATATGCGGAAACAGTGCGTATTTCTGGAATACGGTGTTTAGCTGGCGCTTGTTTGGCGGAAGTTTGGTGATGTCTTCGCCGCCGAAAATTACTTTTCCTGTATTTGGGGATTCAAATCCGCCGATGATGCGGAGCGTGGTCGTCTTGCCGCAGCCGCTGGGACCTAAGAGCGTTACAAAGGAATTTTCCTTTACTGAAAGGCTCAAGTCATCCAGGACCAGGGTGTCGTCAAAGCGTTTCGAGATATGCTGTAAATCGATTAATGGCTGGCTCATGCGTTTCCTCCGTAAATAGTAAAATAATGTGTAGTATTAGAAACTTGGCGGCGAGCTGACCCAGAGGATCGTCGCGCCGGAGCGGCTTTCAAGGTAATGCGTCTTGTCGCTCGTATAGTAAAAAGATTCGCCCTTTTTGGCTTTGTACGTCCGGTTCCCCAGATGAATCAGGATGCTGCCGGAAAGAACGTAGCCAAATTCCTCACCCTCATGTGGGCTGTCCGGATAGGTGGAGCCGCCGGCACCGAGTGTCAGGCGGATTGGTTCCATCGTGTTCTTCTGGGCGTTCGGGATGATCCACTGAATCTCATTTTTCAGTTCCGGATCTTCCTTGATAAAATAGTCGTTTTTTTCTCTTGATGTTTTGTTTTATATTGAAAATCAGTGGAATAAATGGCAGATTTTTTTGTGAGAAAATGTACGCTCTCTTAAAAATACCGGGAAGTATATATACTTGTATACCTTAATATATAGGAAAGTTTATTTCCGATTTAAATCGCGAACTTGTTTTTTCTTTGTAAGAATGTAATCCGGTTTAAAAAAGAAATCTGCAAAGTCATAAAAATGCAGTTTTTTATGTTTCTCTTTGTAACTAAATGATTATTTTGACGACTAACGGGACAAATGCTAAGAACGATGAATGACAATAAAGAATTTATAGATATGCTATTGCAGAACAAACGTATCATTTATAAGATATGTTTTATGTATGCGAGGGACAATGATGATATTAATGATTTGTATCAGGATGTCGTTCTTAGTTTGTGGAAGAGCTTTCGGAACTTTAAAGGTCATAGTAGCGTGAGCACATGGATATATCGGATTACACTCAACACTTGCATCACAAACCTGCGGAAAAAGAAGAATTATGATTATGTACCATTGAAACAAGACATAGATATACTGGATGATTGCGAACATGACGAATGCATGAAACATCTGTATCAGCTTATACATCAATTAGATAATGTAGATAAGATGTATATTATGCTTTGGTTGGATGAAAAAAGTTATGATGAAATAGCGGAAATAGTAGGAGTGGGTCGCAATAATGTGGCCATCCGTATTCATCGTATTAAAGAGAAACTGAAAAAGATGTCGAACCGATAAATAGAATATAATATGGAATTTGATGAACTAAAAAAGGCATGGGGACAATTTAATGATAAGATCAATTGTCAGGAAGTTGTCGAAAGGCAGCAAGTTGAAGAAATGCTCGCAAAGAAGAGAATGACCAGCTATAACCGGTTATTATGGTATGAACGGATCTCTCTGGGGATTCTGTTTTTTTTGTTTTTGAATGTTTTAGTTTACATTCTGATTGACCCCTTTTTCCTGGCCATGTCGAATATAGTATTCTTTATTGCAATCTCGGTACCCTTCGGGATAAATCTGTTTCAGTATTATAAACTCAAACAAGCAGGATGCATGAAATATGATTTGGAACGCCAGATTCTTCATGTTTTGCAGTATAAATCATCGCTTTATTGGGGATACATCAGTACTTATGTTGCTTTTGTTCCGTTCCTTGCCTGGTTCATCATTTATGCTACTCTTGTACGGGGATGTATTATTGTGGGTATTGTGTTGTTGCTGGTCATTCTTGATATCTTTGTATTCCGGCATTTATATCGGAAAGTGGGACAACTCCTTGAAGTGAATAAAGAATTGAGAAGGCTGGAAGATATGATACAAAATAACTGATTGAATAGCTTATGTTCCTATTTACTAACTATTTCCGATAATCACTCTAAATTAAATATATTATGAGAACTATTTTATTTATCTCTTTTTTGTTGCTTCTTTGGTGCGGCTTTTCTTCATTTGAGAGTACTTCTGTCCGTCCTAACGGCTGGTATTATGTGATTGATATGGAGCATGACAGTTTGTCGGCAGACCCGATTGTGACAGTGAAAGATTTCGCAAGGATAAAACTGGATTCAGTGTCGGACTCGAACGAGGACAATATGGCGGCTTACCGTATTCTCGGAGTATTGGACGACTCTCATAAAACGACTTGGGCTGAAGCGACGGAAAAGTCAATAGGCAAGCATATCGGATTCTTATTCAATGGTGTCATTCTTACAGCTCCTTATGTGAATTGTAAGATAGAGAGTGGCAAATTCTTTATTGCTACGGATAAGGCCTACGATATGAAACTGCTTTATCAACAGATTCTTCAGGAAGCCGGATGTAAAAGTGAGTTCGGCTTTACAGATGAAGTAGGCCAAGGAGAATCTACATTCACTTTCTGGCTCATAAGAGGGGGGCTCATTGGTTTACTTCTGGTTATTATGTGTTTTGGATTCTTAAAAGTACGGAAGATTAAAAAGACTGTTTCAGGATGAAATAGGGCATTGGTCGCATTTTTTTTGTAGTTTTGCTACCGGATTGAAATATGCAAGTATATGCTGCAAAAGACAAAAGGAATAGTTCTTCATACGCTCAAATATAATGATACTTCTATCATTGTAGATATGTATACGGAGTTGTCCGGAAGGGCTTCGTTTCTTGTCGCAGTACCTCGTTCGCGAAAGGCGGCAGTGAAGTCTGTTCTGTTCCAACCGTTGTCTTTCATTGAGTTCGAGGCCGATTATCGTCCGAATGCGACACTTTATCGCATCAAGGAGGCGAAATCTTTTTATCCCTTTTCTTCTATTCCCTATGACCCGTATAAATCTTCAATGGCACTTTTCTTGTCAGAGTTCCTCTATCGGGCAGTTCGGGAGGAGGCAGAGAATCGTCCTTTGTTCGCTTATTTGCAACATTCAATTATTTGGCTGGATGAGTGTGGGGGAGGTTTTGCCAATTTTCATCTGGTGTTTTTGATGAGACTTTCCCGCTTTTTGGGGCTTTACCCTAATTTGGAAGACTACCATACAGGCGATTATTTTGATTTGCTGAATGCCTGTTTCACTTCCATTCGTCCCCAACTGCATTCTTCCTATATTAATCCTGAGGAGGCAGGGCGACTCCGCCAGTTGATGCGCATGAATTATGAAACAATGCATCTTTTCGGCATGAGTCGTGCGGAACGTGCTCGTTGCCTGACCATTATGAATGACTATTATCGCTTGCATCTGCCGGATTTCCCGGCTTTGAAATCACTGGAAGTATTGAAAGAATTGTTTGATTAGATTTGTTATTCGCTTGTTGTATGTAACTTTAGTTATATTTTTACATGGGTTAAAGCCATTGAGTTCTAAAAATATATATTACTTTTGTCCTCAATGTAATGACTAGAGCTAAACAACATGAAGATATTCATAAACTTAACGGAATATATTCTTATTCTATTGGTGTTTTATGGTTGTAACGGTGATGTATTTGTTGACGATTTCCGGTCTGCCGATTCCGAACTGACTTTGGATGGCAATGGCGACACCAAAATCATTCGGTTTGCTTCTTCCAATTGGGACGTATTGGGAGTGTATACGTATGATGAAGGTTTTACCTATTCGTATGCAGTGTATGATGCGGGTGGTGATCTGATAACAACGGACCAATTTCCATATCTTAAAGGACAGGGCAAGATTGTGTGCAATGAGGAATTGATCGGTTTCACTATCGAACGTAGTAATCCCCGGGAACTGAAGATTGCAGTAGAAGAGAATGCCCGTTCTACTCATTTTCAATTCAAACTCACGGTGAGCAACGAATATGAGTCTCAGGAGATATACGTTGATATTTCACCATCGGACAGGTATGTGATTGATCATATCACTTATTATTCTTTAGACGAGGATTCTTATGAGAAAAGAATCGAAGCAAAAAGGAGTTTTGTGCAACCTAATGG
>ERZ772954.2037-NODE-2037-length-13932-cov-5.154428_pt1 | contig 13932 bp, 11 predicted proteins | sample MGYA00580684_ERZ772954 | MGnify/ENA primary metagenome ERZ772954 (study PRJEB29015, sample SAMEA2737654) | human gut metagenome | biome: human gut; feature: human-associated habitat; material: faeces | place: China | collected 2012 ...
TTCCTGGTGTAACTAGCTGTTCAGTCAGTCTGCTCACTAATTCAATGGGCGTTGAGGGTGCAGCCGCAGACGAGCAGATAATAAAGGCAGTAACCGATGCAGGATATGGTGCAAGCATAAGAGGTTCAGAAAGTTCAGGTAGTAAAAGTGAAGGCAATCAAACAATAGCAGGACTTGAGGAATCGCTTAAAGATACAACAACACCTAAGCTTGCCAAAAGACTTGTGGCATCGCTTGTATTTCTGCTTATACTTATGTATTTCAGTATGGGACATATGATGTGGGGCTGGCCGCTTCCAGGTGTACTTGAGAATAACCATATAGCTATGGGACTTATACAGATGCTTCTTACAATAATAATTATGGTTATTAACCAGAGATTTTTTATAAGTGGTTTTAAAAGTATGCTTCACGGCTCACCTAATATGGATACGCTTGTAGCACTTGGCTCTGGTGCAGCATTTTTATACAGCACATATGCCTTATTTGCGATGACTGATGCACAGGTGCGTATGGATATGGATGGTGTAATGCATTATATGCACGAATTCTATTTTGAGTCAGCGGCAATGATTCTTACACTTATAACAATAGGTAAAATGCTTGAGGCCCATTCAAAAGGAAAGACAACAGATGCACTTAAAAGCCTTATGAAGCTTGCGGCGACAACAGCGACAGTAGTTATTGATGGTAATGAACAGGTTGTTCCGGTAGAACAGGTTCACAAAGGGGGGCCCATCAGGCTGCTGCCGATCTGGGTAGCCAGCCGGATTCGCTGGCTCTCGCCGCCGGAAAGGGTTCCGGCGCTGCGGGCCAGGGTCAGATACCCCAGGCCCACGGATTTCAAAAAGCCCAGCCGGGACCGGATCTCTTTCAGGATGCGGTCCGCGATCAGCATTTGCTGCTCTGTCAGCGTCAGGCCGTCCATCCATGCGAGGGCATCCTCCACGGAGAGGGTGGTGAACTCGTAGATGTTCTTCTCCCCCACCGTGACCGCCAAGGATTCCTTCCGCAGACGGCGGCCCTGACAGTCCGGGCAGGGACACTCGCTCATCAACTCCTCCAGCTCCTTCCGGCTGGCGTCGGACTGGGTCTCCTTATAGCGGCGCTCGATGTTGTTGCAGATGCCCTCAAAGGCCTGCTTCAAAACGCCCTTGCCCCGGGGCTGGTCATAGTGCAGCTCCAGTGTCTCCCCTTTGGTGCCATAGAGGATGATGTTTTTCGCCTCATCGCTGAGACTGTTCCACGGCTCCGTCAGGGAAAACTTGTACTTTTTGCTCAGCGCGTCGAAGTACATCCGGGAAATACCGTCCCCCCGGATGTTGTTCCAGCCGCTGGCCTGAATCGCCCCGTCCAAAATGGACTTTTCCCCGTCCTGCACAATGAGGGCAGGGTCGGCCTTTAACTGGTTCCCCAGACCGGTACAGGTGGGGCAGGCGCCGAAGGGATTGTTGAAGGAGAACATCCGGGGGGTCAGCTCCTCCATGGAGATACCGCAGTCCTCGCAGGCGTAGTTCTGGGAGAAGGAGAGGTCCTTTTCCTCCCGCAGAAGGTTGACGATCACCAGTCCGCCGGAGAGCTTGGCGGCGGTCTCCACGCTGTCCGTCAGCCGTTGGCGGATGTCAGGTCGGATGATGAGCCGGTCCACGATGATCTCGATGGAGTGCTTTTTGTTCTTCTCCAGCTTGATCTCCTCGTCCAGTTCGTAGAGGCTGCCGTCCACTCTGGCCCGGACATAGCCGGAGCGCTTGGCATCCTCAAACACCTTGGCGTGTTCGCCCTTTTTGCCCCGGATCACCGGAGCCATCACCTGAATTCGCGTTCCCTCCGACAACGCCAGCACCTGATCGATGATCTGGTCGATGGTCTGCTGGCGGATCTCCTTGCCGCAGTTGGGGCAGTGGGGCGTACCCGCTCTGGCCCACAGCAGACGAAGATAATCGTAGATCTCCGTCACGGTGCCCACGGTGGACCGGGGGTTTTTGCTGGTGGTTTTCTGGTCGATGGAGATAGCGGGGCTGAGGCCCTCGATATAGTCCACGTCCGGCTTGTCCATCTGGCCCAGAAACATCCGGGCGTAGGAGGAAAGGCTCTCCACATACCGTCGCTGGCCCTCGGCGTAGATCGTGTCGAAAGCCAGAGAGGATTTTCCGCTGCCGGATACGCCGGTCATCACCACCAGCTTGTCCCGGGGGATGGTGACGTCGATATTTTTCAGGTTATTGGCCCGGGCACCTTTTACAATGATATTTTCCTGCATGATCTGCTTTTCCGCTCCTGTTTCATGTAGTCAAAACCGGTTTTCGGTCATAGCATACACAAACCATTTTTTAATGTCAACTATGCGTTTAAATCTACAAAAGTGACATTTTTTTAACTTTTACCTTCATTCCACAGTGACGTCCGCCGTCTGTGCCCCCAGCAGGGCAATGAGGTCCGCCGGGGCGACCTCCACCTGCGCGCCGATCTTGCCGGCGGAGACGCAGATGGTGTCGAACAGCTCCGCCGTCTCATGGAACACCGTGGGGAACTGCTTTTTCATGCCCACCGGGGAACAGCCGCCGTGGACATAGCCCGTCAGGGGCAGCAGTTCCTTCTGGGGCAGCATGGCGATGGATTTCTCTCCCACCGCCTTGGCTGCCTTTTTCAGATCCAGATTTTCCGCCACCGGAATGTCGAACACATAGTATCCGCCGCTGGCGCCCTTTGTCACCAGGGTCTTGAACACCTGCTCCGGGTCCTGATTCAGATACGCCGCCACGGAGACACCGTCCACCGGGCCGTCCGCCGGGTACTCATGGGGCGTGTAGGCGATCTTCTTCTGCTCCAGCGTCCGCATGACATTGGTTTTTTCTTCCTTGTGCTTGGACACAGATCTCACCTCTTACAAATACATCCGCAGCAATGCCAGGATCAGCATGTGGGCGGGATAAAAAGCGTAGCAGGCATACTGGATGGCCTTATTGTGAGCGCCCTGTCTGCCGTTATACAGCCAAATGGGGATCAGGGCCAGCAGTGCCAAGCCCTGCTCCGGAAATTCCAGCGTCCAGCTCCCCAGCGTCAGGGGGATGGTCATGCCCCCCAGCAGCTTGCAGTTCAGGAAGGCCAGTCCCGCCACCTCGCCGATCCAGCCGTAGGGGATCTGGCGGCAGAGGTAGAAGATCAGCACCGTGACCACGCCGCTGCCGTAGTAATCCACCATGCCGACCGTTCCAAGGAAATAGCCCACGGGCAGGCTCAAAACGGCGGCGAGGATATACAGCCCCGCCCCCTTGCTCCGGACCTTTTCCAGCCCCAGCATCAGCAGAAGGGCGATGAAAAAGGTGAACATCACGTTCTGATGGAAGGGGAACACCGGGGAGGAGTAGTACAGGTAGTTGAAGGGGATCTCAGAGATCAGGGCAAAGGCCAGCATCCGCAGCAGGTATTTTTTCCGGTCATGGGTCCGCTGAAAGCCCTCCGCCACCTGAAAGGCAAAAATGGGGAAAGCGATGCGGCCCACCGCCGTCAGCCACATGACGCCGGGCAGCACCGTGGCCCACAGGTGGTCGCAGAGCATGAGGGCCATGGCCAGCAGTTTTAAGGTCAGGCTGTCCAGACACCCCTTGGTTTTTGTGTGTTCCATAGTATGTTTTCCTTTGCAATGTTTTTTGTGTTTTTCTGTATGTAAAATGCCCGTTCGGACATATATTGGCTTGCTTTTGGTCAATTCCCCGTTTTCAGTCGGCTATGGCAGCGCCCGCAGGGCGATGATGTACCCAATGAGAATCAAAAAGGGATAAACGCACCAGCCCGCCCGCTGCATTCCCAGATAGAAGTCCGAAGGCTCCGGGTCTTTCACATCGCACATATGCTGCCAATGGAAAATCACCAGTGGAAAGGCGGCGTCCAGCGCCAGCAGGGCGGAAAGCAGCAGCATGGCAAAATACAGCTCCCAGCTGCCCCGGCTCACCAGCTGCGGCCCACGGGCAAAGCTGAGAATCGTCCCTCTATCCGTTTCATAATGCTCCCAGTAATCGTCTCCAGCAGTGCTGCTATAGGAAACGGACATGGTAAAGGGATCCCAGTTTCCCTCCAGATCGTACCATCCCATGTCGTGCTCCGCCGTATAGCCGCCCTCAAAAAGGAGCTGACCGTTCCGGGTGATTCGGATGTGCTCCACCGGTCCCAGCTGGTCCGCCTGAATGGGCGGCAGGCCGGTCTCCACCACGCACTCGTCACGGACGCGGTCCCCGACCTGAACCTCCACCGCCGTCCGCTGTTCATCGGGGCAGTCCGTCACGGTGATCTTCACCCGCTCACCCTGAATCTTCCCGGCGTAGACCGTCGCGGCGGGGTCATCGGCCTGTGCCGACACCCGCAGGAAACCCTCTTCAAATTTCACGCCCTCAAGTCTGTGAAATACAAACGTCAGAATGGCGAAGGCCACCGCCATAGCCGCAACGGAGATCAGGACGACCTTTTGCAAAACAGAGCGTTTTTCCATATATACCTCCTGTATTTTTCTGATTGTTTTATACGGCTCGTTTTCGGTCTTGGCGCGTTTTCTCTTGAAATCTGTCCGCTATTTGCCGCCCCGCAGCTCGATGATGCGGTCACGCAGCACGGCGGCATACTCGAATTCCAGCAGCTTGCTGGCCTCCTTCATCTCCTGCTCCAACTTGGCGATCTCCGCCGTCCGCTCCGCCTCCGTCAGCTTTTTGGGCTTGCCCTTGGCCTTGTGTCCGGCGTCCTCGCTCTTGGAGATCTCCAGAATCTCCCGGACATCCTTGATGATGGTCTTGGGCACAATGCCGTGGGCCTTGTTGTAGTCGCCCTGAATTTTCCGGCGGCGCTCCGTCTCGTCTATGGCCGCCCGCATGGAGGGGGTGACGGTGTCGGCGTAGAGGATCACCAAACCCTCCGCGTTCCGGGCCGCCCGGCCGATGGTCTGGATGAGGGACGTCTCGCTGCGGAGGAAGCCCTCCTTGTCGGCGTCCAATACCGCCACCAGAGAGACCTCCGGCAGGTCCAGACCCTCTCGTAGGAGGTTGATACCCACCAGCACGTCGAACTCGCCCAGCCGCAGATCCCGGATGATCTCCATCCGCTCGATGGTAGCTACGTCGGCGTGCATATACCGTACCCGGATGCTGTTGGCCCGGAAAAATTCCGTCAGATCCTCCGCCATCTTTTTCGTGAGAGTTGTCACCAACACCCGCTCGTTCCGCTTGGCCCGGGCGCGAATCTCCTCCATCAAATCGTCGATCTGGCCCTCTACCGGGCGCACCTCCACCCGGGGGTCCAGCAGTCCGGTGGGGCGGATGACTTGCTCCACGATGTTGTCCGCCCGCTCCCGCTCGTAAGGCCCCGGCGTGGCGGAGACGAACACCGCCTGACCGATGCGGCTCTCAAATTCCTCAAATTTCAGCGGCCGGTTGTCGAAGGCGCAGGGCAGGCGGAAGCCGTACCGCACCAGCGATTCCTTTCTGGCCCGGTCGCCGTTGTACATAGCCCGGACCTGAGGCAGCGTCACATGGCTCTCGTCCACAAACAGCAGGAAATCATCGGGAAAGAAGTCCAGCAGGGTCATAGGGGCGCTGCCTGCCGGACGGTCGGAAATGATCCGGGAATAGTTCTCGATGCCGGAGCAATATCCCAACTCCCGCATCATTTCCATGTCATATTCCGTCCGCTGGCGGATGCGCTGAGCCTCTACCAGCATCTCATTGTCATTGAAATATTTTACCTGATCCTCCAGTTCCTCCCGGATCTGGCCGATGGCCTTATCCATCTTGTCCTTGGTGGTGACATAGTGGCTGGCGGGGTAGATGGCCACATGGTTCAGCACCCGGTTCACGGTGCCCGTCAGGGGGTGGAAGTCGGAAATGCGGTCGATCTCATCCCCGAAGAACTCCACCCGGATGGCGTGATCCTTATAGTAGGCGGGGTAGATCTCCACCGTGTCCCCCCGCACCCGGAACCGGTTCCGCTCAAAGGCCACATCGTTCCGCTCGTAACGGTTCTCCACCAGACGTCGCAGCAGCTCGTCCCGGTCCCACTCCGCCCCCTGGCGCAGAGAGATCACCATCTGGGCGAAGTCATCCGGCTCGCCCAGGCCGTAAATGCAGGACACGGAGGACACCACGATCACGTCCCGCCGCTCCAACAGGGCACAGGTAGCGGACAGCCGCAGGCGGTCGATCTCATCATTGGTAGATGCGTCCTTGGCAATATAGGTATCCGTGTGGGGGATATAGGCCTCCGGCTGGTAGTAATCGTAGTAGGAGACAAAATACTCCACGGCGTTGTTGGGGAAAAACTCCTTGAATTCCGCACAAAGCTGGGCTGCCAGTGTCTTATTGTGGGCCAGCACCAGCGTAGGCCGCTGGACCTTCTCAATGACCTTGGCCATGGTGTAGGTCTTGCCGGAGCCGGTGACGCCTAACAAGACCTGCTCCTTCAAACCGTTTTCGATGCCCTCCGCCAGCGCATCGATGGCCTCCGGCTGGTCGCCGGAGGGCTGATAAGGGGATACTACTTCAAATTTCGGCATAGCCGTCTCTCCGTCACATTCAAATCTGCCCGCCGGTGTGGCTGTTCCAAAATGCCTCACGGGTCAGGCGCATGGGCGTTACCGTGCCCCGATAAAAGGAAAAGGGCGCGCCGGTGGTCTCCGCGCCGAATTTTTTCAGGATATGCACCGTGGTATCCCGGGCCTCCATGGTGACCTCCCGGATGTCCTGCGCAAAAATGTCCGTCAGGGCCGTTTCCAGCAGCGCGGTCCCAACATGACGCCCCCGCAGTTCCGGGGAGATGACGAAGCGGCCCATGTGCCATGCGTCGTCCTCCCAATACAGGGCCACGCCACCCAGAAGTGTCCCGTCCTCCTCCACGCACCACCACTGAGGGCGGTTTTCCGGCGGCAGCGGGGTCAGCGCCCGGGGGATCTCCTGTTCCGTTTCAAAAATCTGGCCCGCCAGAGCCACCAGCCGCTCCGTGTCGGCCTCCCGTCCACGCCGGATCTGCATGGTTCTCTCCCCCTTCGCAAAGACAGTCTGTGGCTCTCCCCGTTTCCCGGTTATTCTACCACAACTTTTCTAAAATTTCAAACACTTGTTCTATTCTGTTGTCTACAGGGAGCTGCCCGGTCACAGGTGCTCCCATGAGGTCAGGTAGCCGCTCTGGGCCATGGATACAAAATCGTCATCCGCCACGATGATGTGGTCCGCCAATGCAACGCCGATGGTCTGCAAGGCTTGCGCCGCGCGGGTGGTGGCGGCGCAGTCATCGTCCGAGGGCAGCGCAATGCCGCTGGGATGATTATGAGCCAGGATCACCGTGCTGGCGGAGGTGAGGATGGCATTCTCCACCACCTTCCGGATGTCCAGCGCGGCGGAGGACGCCCCGCCGTCGTTGAGCCGCTTGCAGGCTAACAGCTTTCCCTTTCGATCCAGGCACAATTCGTAAACGATCTCGTGGGTCTCCCCGGCGTACCGTTCCAGCAAGTAGGCGCCCGCAGTTTCCACATCTGTCATGGGACAGCTCTGAACAGCGTCTGCCAGGCGGGCCTTGCGGCCGATCTGCCCCGCCACCTTCAGCAGCACCGCAGCACTCTCGCCGATGCCCTCCACTTTTTTCAGATCCTCCGCCGGGGCTGACAGCACGGCGGTCAGGGAGCCGTAGCGATCCATGAGCCGGTGGGCGATGGGGTTGGTGTCCTGCCGGGGGATGGCGTAATACAGCAAAAGCTCCAACGCTTCGTGATCCGCGAAGCCCTCCAGCCCGCTTTTCAGAAAACGCTGCCGCATTTTTTCACGATGTCCCTGATGGATATTTTCCATACGAATCCCTCCCCCGGACCGTTTCTTTTGCCGAAAATCAGAACAAGTAAGTAACGTGGTATTATAGCATATCCAGCGAAAAAAAGGAAGAGCGGACAGCCGTCCGCTCTTCCTTTTTCCAGAGAAGTTCCTTCTGCGCAGACGCTTACAGGTTCTTCTCGTAGGACTCGATCATCTTCTTGACCATCTGGCCGCCCACGGAACCGGCCTCGCGGCTGGTCAGGTCGCCGTTGTAGCCCTGCTTCAGATTGACGCCCATCTCCCTTGGTGTGTATTCACCATAAAAACTCAGTTTTATTTTGAAGTCAATGCACGCCAAGATGGTTTGATGTTTTTTGACCTCTTAAAGATTTGCTACCCTTGTTACATTCCGCACAGGGTCTTTTGCGATTTCTCCAATAAAGCGGTAAAAGATACGAATACTTTGCCGGTAGGGAGTGCGCGGCCCAGCAATCGTTAGACCGTCTGGCAAGATTTTTTCGCCAATCTCGATGCGCTCAATGAAGGTGTGAAGAATATCCCGGTCTAAGGTTTCAATATAGGAATATCGCTGAGCCAGTCCAAAGAACAGCTCATACGCATCACGGATATTCTTTTCCTCTGAGGTATCCGCAATCAAACGCTCACGCTGGCTTTCAAGTGTCTGTCGCTCTTTCCCAAAGCGACTCATCATCTCATCCAATAGTTCGTCGCTCAAGTTTCCTGCGGCGTTATCACGATAAGCCCGTTCAATCATTTTCACGATACGCTTTAACTGAGTATCAATATTAACCAATGATTTTTCTTTATCTTCGCCGCCACCTAAAGCAGCATTGGATTGCTGAATAGCTGTTTGGGTTATAGCTTCAATATCGTCATCATCAAAGGACAGCAACTCGTTCAGATCCCGGCGAATGATCTCCATTAGGTCATCATACCGGATACGGGCACCATGCTCACAGCGGTTTCGTGTTCGACTTGTCAGGTTATTGCAAACAAGATACCAATACTTTGCGCGTTCACCCTTGTAGACCGAACCGCCGGAACACATCGCTGTGCCACAATGAGCGCAGTATGCAATTCCTCCAAAAATGCTGTGACGAAACGCGGGGTTGGCCGCATTGGCCTTTGTATTTTCTCCGAGGAAATGCTCTGCTCGGTCAAATTGCTCCTGCGTTACCAATGGCTCATGGGTATTTTCTGTAAAGCACCAATCTTCCTGTGGAATAGAGATTTTCTTTTTGGACTTCACATTGACCTTACGAGTTTTCCCAAGTACAGTGTGCCCCAGATAGACGCGATTTCGCAGGATACGCTTGACCGTAGTATAATTCCAGTAGTCCGAGGTTCTTGATGCTCCCTGTGGGGTGAATATATCACGATATTCTACCCTGTATTTCAGCGGAGGAATGATACACTGTTCATTCAACTTGTTTGCAATCGTCCGCGTTGAAAGTCCAGTGGCTGCCCATTCAAAAATCTGTCGGACGATGGGGGCTGTATTTTCGTCTGGAACGAGCTGGTCGGTGGTACGCTCCGCTTTTTTATAGCCGTATGGCGGACAAGCTGCATACTTGCCTTTCTTCCGTTTCATATCTAATGTCTGTTTGACTTTTCTGGAAGTATCACGCAGGTACACATCATTCATGGCAAATTGGAACGGTGCCATCAGATTATCTCCCATGGAGTCAAAATCATTACCGGGAGCCAGATAATGAATACCGTTCTCAGGGAAAAAGCGTTCTGCGTAGTAACTTGATTCCGTCATGTCACGGCCAAGCCGGGAAAGGTCTTTTGTAATGACCATATTGGCCTTTCCGGTCGAAAGATGATCCAGCATCGCTTGAAAGCCAGGGCGCTCAAAATTGCCGCCAGAATAGCCATCGTCTACAAATTCTTTTACGATGATAATATCGTGCTTTTCACAATAGTCCCTAATGATTGCACGTTGATTTGTAATGCTCTCGGACTCGTTTTTATGTTTCTTTTCCTCATCGGATAAGCGGCAGTAAATATCAGCGAGTTTGATGTGGTTCCGCATGATGTCCTCCTTTCTGGAACCACTCATTTACACTAATATTATACCATTTTCTTTCCTGAGTGGTCAAAAAAATCGACTTTTTTAGCCGTGGTAATGATTTCCTCCGCCACCACTTCTTGCGGCGTTTTGCTGCTGGTAAACACTCTCTCGATTACATAGGTTGCAGCTCCAATTTTATGTTGCTTTTCTTGCTTTTCCAAGATTGCACCTCCCTAAAAGCATTATTTCCACCTAAAAACAATTTAACCGGGCAGTAGGGCTGCTTGGCACTTTTTTCTCAGTCTATAATCGACAAAAACCGCGCCCTCATGCAGGCGCGGCCTTTGATGTAGTTTTGTTTGTTGGCAGGTACATTTCAGGAACATATTGGACGGTGCTGGCACACCTTACACGGGAATTTCACCCCCTGCGGTTCTCACAGGTTGTCCCCTTTGCCTGCGACGGCTCACGGCCTTTCAAGGCCGTTTCAACGCTCGGACTGAGGCTGGACAATCGTATCTCCCCGATATGCGGGTCATCGCCCCCAAGCCAGCCACGGCTTGTTTGTGCGCGGAAGGCTGCTCCCCCTATACCTCCTCTCTCAAGTTGGGATCATGGCCTGCTCAATCCCGCACGGCTTTCCTTTCGGGCGCATATCGGATGTATCCAATAGACCTATTCAATTCTCGGACTGTCGCCAGCCCGCACAGATGCACCGTTGCCGATACATTCGTGCCGAATGGCGGTAGTGTCGAAATCTGTCTCAAATTGAGCCACATTTTCGGTGACAGGCAAAAGAGAAAGGCGGCAGCGCCGCCTTTCTCCCTGTCGGTCAATTTCGCAGGTAAGCGGCCAGAATGTCGATAAACTGGGAATTGGTCGGCGGCTGTCGCAATTCAGCCCCGGCAATCAGGTTCAAAAAGCTGTGGTCAGGATAATTCCAACAGCTCTGAATAAGTGTGCGGAGATTGCGCTCGACGCAGCTGGGCGTGGTCTGAAAATGCGCCGCCGTTTGTGCATAGAGGCGCTTGGTAATAAGAATCATATTCTCCGGCTGATCCCGAACTTGCTCCACCATGTAGACCGCATAGCGGAAACCCGTCAGTTTGCCGCTCACACCGAGAAGCCGCAACAGGCGTTCGGCATCCAACGGGGTCTGCGAAGCGTCTCGTTCATACTCAGGCACATAATAAACTAAAGGCATTTGATACCCCTCCTGTTAGAAATTAGGATAAGAACAGAGAAAGGGCAGCAGGGGCGGGCCTCTCGGCCAGCGGTAGGTCTCGGCACAAGACCTCTGCTATGCTGGAACTAAATCCAGCCGTTAGGGATACCCCAATTTTCTGTTTTCACTGTAAAAGTGAGATGACGGGGGAGCGTTGTGTGAATGGTCATCAGGTCAAAATTCCTTGTAAACATCCGTGTCCTCCGTTAAGTAAATCATACACGATAAATGCCGTTTTGTGTCATACAATCGCTCTACAATGCCCGGCGGTAATCGTCTGATTTTGCTCGATTGCAGTCGAATTTTGAACTTTTGGACGATATTATAGAAAAACCGCAAGGCAACTCCATAGAGGAGCCGCCTTGCGGTTAAAAACAATATTTCTTTGGCTATTCCACGCACACTCGTTCGGGACTCAGTTTACTTGCCCTGATAGGCTCTGAAAAGGAAAGTAACAATTTGTGCGCGGGTGCAGCTATTGTCCGGCCCGAACAGTCCATTACCAATGCCGTTGGTGACGCCGTTCTCCACGGCCCATGCCACAGCGTTTGCATAGTAGCTATCGGTGAGAACATCGCTGAACTCAGCCTTGCTATCGACCAGCTTACCAATGGCTCGGAACAGGAATGTCACGCTCTGAGCGCGGGTGCAGGTGGCATCCGGACTAAATTTACCATCGCCTGTACCGGTGGTGATACCGTTCTCCACCGCCCACGCAACTGCCTTAGCGTAGTAGCTATCCGCAGAAACATCAGAGAAGCTGCTCATGCTCTTGGGTTCGGGAGAACCGGCAGCACGCCACAGGAAGGTGACGATCTGTGCGCGGGTGCAAGGCTGGTTCGGCCCAAAGAGGCCGTTGCCAATACCGCCGGTGATGCCGTTCTTCGCCGCCCACAAAACCGCGTCAGCATAATAGCTGTTGGCGGGAACATCGGCAAAATAGTCAGCCGCGGTTTTCTCCGGCGCAAAGGTCGCACTTACCGTGACCTTGCCGGCAGGCATTTTGAAAGTGTACTTGCCGTTGCCCTTGTCGGTCAACTTCAATTCATTGCCGTTCTTGTCGGTAACGGTGAGGTCATCCAGTTTGAAACCATCGTCCGGCTTGACGGTGATTGTCACGGTATCACCACGCTCGGCGTAGCGGCGGTTTGCTGTCACTGTGCCGTTCCGGATGTCCTCGCCCACCTCGATGGCGTAAGTCGGGTCGCTATCGTCGCCACCGGAGCTTTTCCGATAAGTCATTGCAATGGTCTGCGTATGAGTTGCTGTATCAGCCGTAATCGTAATATTGGAATTGAAAACCTCGCAATTATCTGCGCTGACTTCGACTTGATAAGTACCCGCTTCCAAATCAACAGGGTTTGCTACTTCCTGACCATTTACTTTAATGACTACATTCGCCAACTCGGCAGGTGTTACGACGAAAGAAACTGTATACTTAGGTGCAGGCAAAAGGGGCGTTCCATTAGAATTAAATCGATACTTGCCGCCAGCAGCAGTGATTTCATTAAAGAAATCTTCCGTTTTCATAGAGTCAAGGGTCTTTTCTGTTCCAGCATCCTGGTACTTAAAGCAAGCCGGGACATTTTCAGTTTCCACGAAATAATTGTTTTCAAAAACAGGGGTATCAGAAGAAACACCGCCTGCAATACCGCCTAAACGCTTATAAGGTGTAGTGGCAGTATATTGAGATAAATCCATTTCACCAGCGAAATAACAATGTCTGATTTCAGTACCTGCACCAACTATGCCTGCAATGCCGCCGAAATCCGTAGTTCCATTGCCAAGAGGAACCATTTTCCCGGTGGAATAACAATTGATAATCTTTGAGTTTTGAAACAACTGCCCAACAATTCCACCGGTACAGGGTGTCCAAGAGGTCATATCGCCTGTATTAGCACAATACTGTACGGTACTGTTTTGAGCAAGACCTACGATACCGCCCATCTGAAAAGAGCTGACATCCTTCGTTATTGAAAAATTTCCCTTGTTTTGGCAGTACTCAATCGTGCTATCTATTGCATATCCGCACATAGCCGCAGTACCGTTAATATATTTGTCTGTATCCGTGAACGACACATTGGAAACGCAGTCAGAAATTTTGCTGTCTGCTGCAACGCCCGCTACCGTTCCAAAATAGACATACCCTGAATTGGACACATCCAGCTTGCCTTGAATTGTCAAGCCGGAAATTTCAGCGCCGTAAACCTCACTGAAAAATCCGAAAGACGGATACTCTGTCTTTCCATAGTTTTCGGAAAAATCCAAATTGGAAATCGTATGCCCGTTTCCATAGAATTTGCCGCTGAAGTAATGCAGCAAAGTTCCATTCGTGTCAAATTTGCTGCCAATTGGTGTCCACGCAATACCTGTTAAATCCAAATCTGCATCAAGCGATACAACAGCATCTGCCTTGCCATCATATTCACCATTATCTACCGCTTTTGCAAATTGCAAAAGCTCATCTACTGTTGTGATTGTGATTTTGCTGCTTTGCCCGTTCTCTTCTGCAAACGCCGCCGTGGGCAGCAGCGTAAAGCACAGCGCCAGAATTAGAAGCAGACTTCCGATGCGTTTTTTCATGGTGTATCCTCCTTTGTATGATGGTCAAAATTTTGTTCATGCCCGCCTGACCACAGCGGGCAAAGTCCACAGGTTACAGAGCGGTATCATCCCGTGTGTACACACGGGATGAGGGGCGCGCCCCTCATCATAAGTTTTTCGCTTCATACTAATTCATAATAATTATATCCGCATTTTTGCAAAATGTAAATCGTTCTAAAGTATGAGGATGGATAAAATTTTTGAATATGCTACTCGCCTTCACGTCTTACAACATTCAGCCATTTCTTTTTCCATGTATTAGGGTGGATCAGCAGGGTTGG
>ERZ772954.2040-NODE-2040-length-13908-cov-3.089078_pt1 | contig 13908 bp, 8 predicted proteins | sample MGYA00580684_ERZ772954 | MGnify/ENA primary metagenome ERZ772954 (study PRJEB29015, sample SAMEA2737654) | human gut metagenome | biome: human gut; feature: human-associated habitat; material: faeces | place: China | collected 2012 ...
CTCAAAGACAAGTCCGAAGCCTGCATGGCGGGTAGAACCGTATTTACGAAGATCCAGGTAGAATCCGTAATCCTCTTTCTTAAGTCCCAGCTCATCCATTCTTGCAACCAGCTTGTCATAGTCATCTTCACGCTGGCTTCCGCCGATGATCTCGCCGATTCCAGGAACCAGACAGTCTACAGCAGCAACAGTCTTACCGTCTGGGTTCATCTTCATGTAGAATGCCTTGATCTCCTTTGGATAATCGGTAACGAATACAGGTTTCTTGAAGATCTCTTCAGTCAGGTAACGCTCATGCTCAGTCTGAAGGTCGCAGCCCCAGGATACCTTGTAGTCAAATTTGTCATTGTGCTTCATTAACAGCTCAACAGCCTCAGTATAGGTGATACGTCCGAATTCAGAGTTGAGAACGTTGTTTAAACGGTCTAACAGGCCTTTGTCTACGAAGCTGTTGAAGAAGTTCATTTCTTCCGGAGCATGCTCTAAAACGTACTTGATCACATATTTTAACATGCCTTCTGCAACACGCATATTATCATCTAGGTCAGCGAAAGCCATTTCCGGCTCGATCATCCAGAATTCAGCAGCATGACGGGTGGTGTTGGAGTTCTCTGCGCGGAAGGTAGGTCCGAAGGTATAGATATTGCGGAATGCCATAGCGTAGGTTTCGCCATTTAACTGGCCGCTTACAGTCAGGTTGGTTGGCTTTCCGAAGAAATCCTGCTTGTAATCAATGGTGCCGTCCTCATTTTTAGGTACGTTGTTTAAGTCTAAAGTAGTAACCTGGAACATTTCTCCTGCACCTTCGCAGTCACTTCCGGTGATCAATGGAGTGTGGACATAAACAAAGTCCTTTTCCTGGAAATACTGATGGATAGCATATGCGATCAAAGAACGCACACGGAATACTGCCTGGAAAGTGTTGGTCCTTGGACGTAAATGTGAGATGGTGCGCAGATATTCAAAAGAGTGGCGCTTTTTCTGCAGTGGGTAATCAGGTGCGGATGCACCTTCAACAGTAACCTCAGTAGCCTGGATCTCAAAAGGCTGTTTTGCCTGTGGAGTAGCAACTAAAGTACCTTTAACAATAATGGCAGTTCCAACACCTAATTTGGAAACCTGTGCGAAGTTTTCCAGAGTGTCATGGTAAACAGCCTGAAGGGTCTCAAAATAAGTTCCATCACTGATAACGATGAAACCGAATGCTTTAGAATCGCGAAGGCTGCGGATCCATCCGCCAACGGTAATTTCCTTGTCCAGGAACTTTTCCGGATTTTTATAAAGTTCTCTTACTGTAACTAAATCCATGATGAGTAATTTCTCCTTTTCTCCAATACAAAATTTCTGTGACAGCTGGTCTTGCAAAACTTTAAGATCAAACTGCTGCAATTTAAGCAATATTATTTTTAAGCAATATTATAAGGTATTATAAGATATTTCACGTAATGTTTCAAGGTTTTCGTGCGTTTCCTTCCACTTTTGCATTGTTGGTCATGCAACCCATGAACAGCAAGACTTTTGCTGATGCGCAGGTGCTGCATGTTCAGTCATTTGGTTAGGAGCAGGCATAGTTTCACCTATTAAGTCGCTTGGTTGATGGAGGGAGATATATAGTGTTTGGAAAGGTGTTCTGGCACAATATCTTGAGAAAAGTATAAAATATAAAACGTTTGATCGAAAAATGTCGGAAAACTGCATAAAAAACACAAAATATATTTAAATATTTGTGTACTATTTATAAAGTTTGTGGTATAATTATGTTTACCAAAATTATATAACAGCAAGAGGTGATAACGTGATTAAAAAAGAAATGATTGCCATGCTTTTAGCTGGCGGACAGGGAAGCCGTCTTGGCGTTCTTACACAGAAAGTAGCTAAGCCGGCGGTATCTTTTGGGGGGAAGTACCGAATCATTGATTTTCCGCTGAGTAACTGTATCAACTCAGGTGTTGACACTGTTGGTGTCCTGACACAGTACCAGCCTTTACGTTTAAATTCACATATCGGAATTGGTATTCCGTGGGATTTGGACAGAAATGTTGGCGGCGTGACGATCTTACCTCCATACGAAAGAAGCAAAGGAAGCGACTGGTATACCGGTACTGCCAATGCGATTTTTCAGAACCTGGAGTATATGGAAGCATATAATCCAGAGTATGTGCTCATCCTTTCCGGTGACCACATTTACAAAATGGACTACGAAGTGATGCTTGATTATCACAAAGCAAACAATGCGGATATCACCATTGCTGCTATGCCGGTACCGATTGAAGAAGCAAGCCGTTTCGGTATCTTGATCACAGACGAGCACAACCGTATTACAGAGTTTGAGGAAAAACCGGCTGTTCCAAGAAGCAACTTAGCTTCCATGGGTATTTACATCTTCAGCTGGCCGGTTCTTAAGGAAGCCCTGATCAAGATGAAGGACGAGCCTGGATGTGACTTTGGAAAACACATTATTCCATACTGCCACGCAAAGGGCGAGAGGATCTTTGCTTATGAGTACAATGGTTACTGGAAGGACGTAGGTACTCTTGGCTCCTACTGGGAAGCAAATATGGAGCTGATCGATATTATTCCAGAATTCAACCTGTATGAAGAATACTGGAAGATCTACACCAAGAGTGATGTGATCCCGCCTCAGTACATAGCTTCCGAAGCCAATGTTGAGCGAAGTATCATTGGAGAAGGAACTGAAATTTATGGTGAGGTTATCAACTCTGTTATCGGCGCAGGCGTTACCATTGCAAAGGGTGCTGTAGTTAAGGATTCCATTGTTATGCAGGGAAGCGTCATTGGAGCAGGTACATCTGTTGAAAAGGCCATTATTGCAGAAAATGTAAAAGTTGGTTCTGATGTGCAGATCGGTGTTGGCGAATATGCGCCTAGTACATATGACCAGAAGGTATATCAGTTCGATCTGGCTACCATCGGTGAGAACTCCATTATCCCGGACGGCGTAAAGATCGGAAAGAATACCGCCATAGCAGGCGAGACCACCGTGGGCGACTATCCTGATGGATTACTGGCAAGCGGAAATTACATTATAAAGGCAGGTGGCGTGAAATGAGAGCAATCGGTATCGTATTAGCAGGTGGCAACAGCAAGAGGATGCGGGAACTGTCCAATAAAAGAGCAGTGGCTGCTATGCCGGTTGCAGGAAGCTACCGCAGTATTGACTTTGCATTAAGCAATATGACAAACTCCCACATTCAGAATGTGGCTGTATTTACACAGTATAACTCCAGATCCTTAAACCTTCATCTGAGTTCCTCCAAGTGGTGGGATTTCGGACGTAAGCAGGGCGGACTGTATGTATTTACACCATCCATTACTCCTGAAAACGGAGACTGGTACCGTGGTACAGCAGATGCTCTTTATCAGAATCTGACCTTCTTAAAGAACAGCCATGAGCCATATGTAGTGATCACTTCCGGTGACGGTGTCTATAAGCTGGATTACAACAAGGTTCTGGAATACCATATTGAAAAGAAAGCAGATATTACTGTTGTCTGCAAGGATATGGAAGAGGGAACAGATGTTACCCGCTTTGGATGCGTTAAGTTAAATGATGACGGACGCATTACAGATTTTGAAGAAAAGCCTATGGCTTCTGATGCTACCACCATTTCCTGTGGTATCTATGTTATCCGCAGAAGACAGCTGATCGAACTGTTAGAGCGTTGTGCAGCAGAGGACAGATATGACCTGGTAAATGATATTCTGGTACGTTATAAGAATTTAAAGAGGATCTATGCCTATAAGTTAGACAGTTACTGGAGCAATATTGCTACAGTTGATTCTTACTATAAGACCAATATGGATTTCTTAAAGCCGGAAGTGAGAGATTATTTCTTCAAACAGTATCCGGATATTTATACCAAGATCGATGATCTTCCACCGGCAAAATACAATCCAGGCGCTGTTGTTAAGAACAGCCTTGTATCCAGTGGTTGTATTTTAAATGGTACGGTAGAGAATTCTATTCTCTTTAAGAAAGCATACGTAGGAAATAATTGTATCATTAAAAACTCTATCATTTTAAATGACGTTTATATTGGTGATAATACAGTGATTGAAAACTGTATCGTTGAAAGCCGGGATACCATCCGTGCTAATACAACTTATATTGGAACACCTGAGAACATTAAGATCGTCATTGAGAAGAACGAACGTTATACATTGTAAAAAGTTACAACATAGTGCGGCCCGTTCTTCTGATTCCTGCAGAAGGAGTGCAGCACGGGGGCTGACGGAAGAAACGGAAGGAGTATTGAAACATGCAGGTAACAGATGTGAGAGTAAGACGGGTGGAGAAAGAAGGTAAGATGAAAGCAATCGTCTCCATTACCTTAGATAATGAGTTTGTGATCCACGATATCAAAGTCATTGAAGGTGAGAAAGGATTATTCATCGCTATGCCCAGCCGTAAGGCAGCAGACGGCGAATATCGGGATATTGCCCATCCGATCAATTCCGGTACACGGGAAATGATACAGACGATCATTCTGGATAAGTACGAAAGTACATTATTAGAAAACGAAGAAGAAGCGCTTGCATAAAAAGCAGTCGCTAAAGTACAATGAAGATACCCTGGACCAGCAAACATGGCAGATGTCATGAACTGGTCTGGGGTATTTTTTGAAAAAATACTTTGAAATTCAAAATATTGACATTGTACAAGGGGGATGTGTGTGCTATAGTTAGGACGTAAATGTATATTAATAGACATATACATATAATGTGTACAGTAACGTAATGTTTTAAGCATGAGTAGGAGAAAAAGAATGATTTCATACGAGAATACAAAGACAGTAGGGGACCTGGTCTGGAATACAGGAAGAGAGTATGCAGGACGGGTATTTTTGCGTTATGAGGAAAATGATGTAGTATATGAAGTAACTTATGACGAGTTTGCAGACCAGTGCCGGGCAGTTTCAGCCTGGCTGCGGGAGCAGGACGCAGCAGCAGGTCATAAGGTGAGAGTGGGATTGATGGGAAGCAGCAGTCATCATTACCTGGTGTTTCTGTTAGGCGTTATGGCAAGCGGAAATGTAGTGGTTCCGCTGGATGTACAGTTAAATGAGGAGACATTTGCGGATAATGTAAACCGCTCAGATCTGGATATTTTATTTTATGACTGGGATCACTATGGTCTGGTAGAAGCGATCAAAGAGAAGTGCCTACGGCTTAGAGCCTGTATTTCTTTGCAGCATGGAAAACATGTGCCATGTTCTGACCGGATCTTAAAAGAATATACGGGGATCCAGGTGGATCCTACAGTTTCTGAAGAAGACTGCGCCATGGTGTTGTTTACATCAGGAACAACCGGCAGAGGAAAAGGAGTTATGCTTTCTAACCGCAATTTGATGGATAATAACTTTTGTACCACGGACAAGGATCATCCGGAAAAAGAGGTTTACTTAAACATTCTTCCTATCCATCATGTATTCTGCATCAACGGTGATGTATTTACAGTCATGCGTTACGGCAGTGTACTGTGTTTAAACCGGGATATGGCCCGTCTGGCTGCCCATATCCAGCTGTTCCAGCCTACGGTGATTCGCATGGTGCCTATGGTGGCAAAGGCTCTTTACAATAAGATCGCTATTCTTTCCAGACAGGACACTGGCCGGTCCCTGAATTCTATTAAACAGGAGGTGCTGGGAAAACGCCTTCACAAGATCATCAGCGGCGGCGGTTATCTGGCACCGGAACTGGCAGCCAATTTCAATCGTCTGGGTATTTCTATTGCTCAGGGATATGGTATGTCTGAGTGTTCTCCGAAGATCTCATCTCCGGATTGGAGCAGACCGGATAAGGTGGCCTCGGTAGGAAAGATCGTGGACCGATGCCAGGTGCGCATTGTAGATGGTGAGATCCAGGTAAAAAGTCCTTCTGTGATGATGGGATATTATAAAGAGCCTGACAAGACGGCAGAGGCTATTACCGAAGATGGCTGGCTTTGTACAGGAGATATTGGATATGTGGATGAGGAAAATTTCCTGTACCTGACTGGCAGAAAGAAAAACCTGATCATCTTAAGCAATGGTGAAAATGTGGCACCGGAGCAATTAGAGAATCTGTTTGTGGATGACCGTCTGATCGAAGATATCCTGGTATATGGGGAAGATGACCTGATCGCTGCGGAGATCTATCCCAATTTTAAGTATGCAGACGCTGCGGGGATCGATCATATTGAGGAAACAGTGGCCCAGATCATAAAAAAGCACAATGAGGGACTGCCTTCTTATAAGAAGATCGCCCGTTTTCACCTGCGTGATATCCCGTTTGCCAAAACTTCTTCTAAGAAGATCATCCGCAGTCAGTACTTCAGCCAGAAAAAGCAGGAAGCAGAAGAGCAGGTTAATGTACATAAACCGGAAAATGACCTTCAGCAGAAGATCTATGATGCGGTATCTGCTGTATTAGGACACAGCCGTTTTGGCATTGATACAGAACTTTACAGCGCAGGACTGGATTCTTTAGGAAGTGTGCTGCTGCTGACAGATCTGTATGAAAAACTGCAGCTTTCCATGACGTTAAGTGATCTGATGGAACATGCCAGTGTACTGAAACTGGAGACTCTTTATAAAGAGCGTGCCGCAGAAGGAAAAAAAGAGTTTGAAGTCCGTGACATTTATCCGCTGACAAACCTTCAGCTGTATTTTGCCTATGTAATGAGGGGAAATACCACAGCGAATCTGCCATTTTTGTTTAAACTGGATCCCCATGTAAATGTATACCTGTTAAAGACAGCAGTAGAAAGAATGTTTGATGTGCATCCTGAATTAAAATGTGTGATCCAGCTTCATGAAGGGGCATATAAAAACTTCCGCAAAGATGACAGAAAAGTGGATATTCCGATGATCACTTTAAGTGATTCCCAGTGGGAAGAAACAAGAAAGGGACTTTTGCGCCCTTATATGTATACAGAAAATGAGCCTCTTTATCACGCAGGTATTTACATGACGGACTCTGCTAACTATCTGTTTCTGGATATTGCCCATATTATGGGAGATGGCATGACTATGAATGTGCTGTTTGAGGATATTAATGCTATTTATGCAGGAAAGCAGGTAGAAAAAGAGAAATATACTTTTTATGAATATATCCTGGATGAGAAAGAGCGGGATGCCAGGGGAATGCGGAAGGAAAATGAAGCTTATTTTGCCGAGCTGATGAAAGGTTTTAAGATCCGTAAGAGTATTCTGGCAAGATGTGACTGTCATGACCTGGAACAGGGAGAAGACGGTGTTTTAAAGGCGCATTTTAAGGAGATCAACAGAGGAAAAATGCTATCTTTCTGCCGCAGAAATGGTATTTCTGAAAATGTGGTATTTTTAACTGCGTTTAATTATTGTATTGGTTTGTTCAGCGATGAAAAAGATACGGTGGGAACCAGTATCCACAGCGGAAGAACAGACAGCCGCTGGAACCGCCTGGCAGGACCATTATTCCTTACTTACTATTTCCGCTGCAGCCAGAAACCGGATGAAAGTGTAAAGGAGCTTTTACAGACCTCCGGTAAGCAGATCATGAAGACCATGGGGTGCTATATTTCCAATCTCCATGCAGATGAAATGTTCTTCCAGTATCAGGGGGATATTCTAAATGTCAATAAGATCGGCGGCTGGCCCGTTGAACGTGAGAAGATCCAGTTAGACGCGCTGCCGTTCCATTTACAGGTTATGTGGGATGAAAAAGGATATTATTATGAACTGCGCTACTGGAAGAACCGGTTTGATACACAGCTTTTAAAGCTGTTTATGACAGTAATGGAACAGATCGTGGCAGCAATGGAAGAGGAAGGTCAGGCAGCAAATCTTAAAAACAGGCTCTCCCCAGATCTGTTCCCGCTGCATTATCAGATAGAAGCAGGAAAGGTCAATGAAGCAGCCGGCTGTGAACTGATCCCGGGAGTAGATGGGGAAAAGCAGGTAAAAGCATATGTGTTAGATGAAAGCTGCCGCAAACAGCCATTTGGCGCATGGGGGAGACTGTATATTATGGATCATCCAACTCTTGGCTGGAGTGACAAGATCACCAACCCTTATGGACCGGGAATGCTGTATCAGACAGGAAGACAGGCCCGTATTATGCCGGATGGCCGTCTGGAATTTCTGGAACAGGGCGGACGCACGATCATGCGGGAAGGTCTGACAGGACGGAAGTTTTTGGATCTTTATAAGCTGGAGCAGGCGTTAGAGAGTGCCGGTGGGGTTACTAAGGCAGAGGCCTATGTACGCTATGGGGAAGGCAATAAACTGGTACTTCAGGCAGATGTATGGGGAGTTACTAAGGCAGATATAGAGCGTCTGAAAACATATGTGAGGGAACACTGCGGGGAAGCGTTGGTTCCTGAAGAAATAGACTGCTTTTAAGTATTGTAGTTTTCCTCAAAACACGATAAAATAAAAATGAGATCCATTTTTACGGACAGTAGAACGAAACATGGTCAAGCAGTGTGTTTTGTGTGAAAAGGAGTTTTGAGAATGAAATATGATGTAATTATTGTGGGGGCTGGTCCTGGCGGAATTTATTCTGCTTATGAGCTGATGAAGAAGTGCAGTGATAAAAAAATTGCTGTATTTGATTCCGGGTATTCATTAAAGAAGCGTCACTGCCCTATCGACGGCGAAAAGGTCAAAGCCTGCATTAAATGTAAGTCCTGCTCTATTATGAGCGGTTTCGGCGGCGCTGGTGCATTCTCTGATGGTAAATATAACATTACCAATGATTTCGGCGGTACGTTATATGAATATATCGGCAAAAAGGCTGCTACTGAGCTGATGCAGTATGTAGATGAGATCAACATGGCTCACGGCGGCGAAGGTACTAAGATGTACTCTACAGCCGGAACTAATTTAAAGAAAGTCTGCTTACAGAACCGTCTGAAGCTGTTAAATGCTTCTGTCCGTCATCTGGGAACAGATATTAACCTGGTTGTATTAGGCCAGTTATACGATGAGTTAAAAGAGCATGTGGACTTCTATTTTGAGTCCCCTGTAAGCCATATTGAGTGCCTGGAAGATGGCGGATACAGAGTATGGAGCAATGACAAGTCTTATGACTGTGAGAAATGTATTGTTTCCGTAGGACGAAGCGGCAGCAAATGGATGGAACATATCTGTAAAGAACTGGATATCCCTACCAAGTCCAATCGTGTGGATCTGGGTGTGCGTGTGGAACTTCCGGCAGTACTGTTCTCCCATTTAACAGACGAGCTGTACGAAAGCAAGATCGTATATCGTACCGAAAAGTTTGAGGATAATGTGCGTACTTTCTGTATGAACCCCAAGGGAATCGTTGTAAATGAAAATACCAACGGTATTGTTACTGTAAACGGCCACAGCTACGAGGATCCGGAAAAGCAGACAGAATGCACTAACTTTGCGCTGTTAGTTTCCAAGCACTTTTCTGAGCCGTTTAAGGACAGCAACGGCTATGGTGAAAGCATTGCCCGTCTTTCTAATATGTTAGGCGGTGGTGTTATCGTACAGCGCTTCGGTGATCTGATCCGCGGAAGACGAAGCACTCCAAAGCGTATTGAGGAAAATACCTTTGTGCCTACTCTTTCTGCAACACCTGGCGACTTAAGCCTTGTTCTTCCAAAGCGTATCTTAGACGGCATTATTGAAATGATCTATGCTCTGGATAAGATCGCACCTGGAACAGCAAACGATGATACCCTTCTTTACGGTGTGGAAGTTAAGTTCTACAACATGGAAGTAGATGTAGATGAAAACCTGGAAAGCCGCCATAAAGGTCTTTATATCATTGGCGATGGCAGCGGCGTGACACATTCCCTTTCCCATGCATCTGCAAGTGGTGTGTATGTAGCACGCAAGATCGCGGAAAGTATGGAAGGATAATAAAATAATAGCGTAGAGCTAAAAAACCCGGCAACTGGTATGAATGGATATTATACTTGGTGCCGGGGATTTTTTATGTATGTTATTTTTAGTTGGATATATTGGTGTCAGAAGGTAGGTGAATCAAATTTCCAGTGGGGGGGGGGTAATTTTGATTCTTTCACATCCATAGCAAATGTTTCATTTAGTTTATTTTGTATGGAAAGATAGATTTTAAATTCTTCTTTGCTGAAAGAGGACAGGTTATGAAAACTGCGTTCCAGACATCTTTTTTCAAAAAGATCGTGGTCTTCGTAGATTTCTTTGCCTTCATCTGTAAGATAAAGCTGGTACTCACGGTTGTTGTCATGATTCCGTTTTTGAAGCAGCCAACCCTTTTTGCGAAGTTTCCGTATTAACTGGGAACAGGCACTGGGAGTTTTATGAAAAGCAGCAGCAATTTCACTGGCGGTGATTCCTGGCTGGTGCCCGACCAGATGAATGATTTGGGATTCAGCCTGATAAAGGATGGCGGCGCCATAATCGTGGGGAACAGAATCATATTCCTGAACCAGACGGCAACCTTCATCAAAGGAGTCTAGCATCTGACAGTAAAGTTCATATCTTGTATCATCTATTTTAGCATTCATAATCATTAACAAATCCTTTATTTTATTTCTGCATATTTATAAGTCCATTATAATGTAGGGAAATTTTAAAGTCAACAAAGCAGTAGTACCTGTTTTTAATCAAATTAAGTTAGGTCTTGTTTCCGAAAAATATTTTTGTTATACTGACTGCGTAGCATCTTAATTGTTAAGCAGATTACATTAAGGAGGTATATTGTATGGCTAAATTAAAAGTAGGAGAGAAGATTCCTGATTTTTTGGCAGTAACTGTATTTGATGGAGAAAAACCTTTCAGCAGCCGTGTAGGCGAAGGAAAAACAGCAATTATTTTTTTACGCTATTATGGCTGTACGTTGTGTCAGTATGATATTTATACCTATGCTCAGAATTACAAAGAGATCGTAGGAGATCACGGAAAACTGTTTGTTGTTCTTCAATCCAAACCAGAAACAATAAAGAAAACAGTTTCAGAAAATGACCTTCCATTTCAGATTATCTGTGATCCACAGGAAAAGCTTTACAAAGAGTTTGAAATCAATCCAGCGAAAGATATGCAGGAATTAGGCGGCGGAAAAGTTGCAGAGAAAGTGGTTGAGGCCAGAAAGTTATTCTCTCATGGAGAGTATGAAGGAGAAGAGCTGCAGCTTCCAGCTGCGTTTGTTGTAGAAAAGGATCTTACTGTCACTTATGCAAGATACGGAAAAGACGGAGCAGATGTTCCAACGCCGGAAGAGTTAAAGAAATTATTAAAATAGGCAAAGATAAAACCTTGCTATATGGAAACACAAAAAAGGGAACCCCAAAAGCAGCAACAGGTTCTCTTTTTTGATGATCTGAAATTGAATCTGAGATTTCATGCCAAAAACAGGAAAAACAGGTCTGAAAAAACAATAAACTTTTATTTTATAGAAAGTTCACAATCCCCTTTGTTTATATTGTTGAAAATGCTCAAAAATAAAAAATACTATTGAAAAACATAGTATAATACGCTAAAATGAAAGCACATTAAAAATTAAGCAGCTTAATTGTTTAGCAACTAATTTACGTGACGGGATCTTTTAGACGTATTAGAGACTGTCAATGCAGACAGCTATTTTATGCAGCCACGAAGGCTGGTAAAATAGAATAGGAGAATGGTATGGCAGATAGTAAAGGCGGTTCAACAAAACAGTTAAAACAGGTTCTTGGTTTTTGGGATTTGATGGGAGCATCAGTAGGACAGATCATTGGTGCAGGTATTATGACGCTGCTGGGAGCAGCAATTGCGATGACAGGCCGTTCTGTGCCGGTTGCATTTTTGATCGCAGCGATTATTACAGTTTGCCAGTATGCGCCGTTAGTGTTTATTTCCGGTGCGGTACGCTTAAGAGGTGGACAGTACACCATGCTTACTATGCTGGCGGGCAAAAAGTATGCAGGTGCATATAGCCTGATTTTTACATTTTCAAACTTAAGCTTATCGATGTATGCCCTTTCTTTTGCAAGTTACTTCATATCCCTGTTCGGATTTGGCAATGAAAGAGTAGTTGCACTTATTGTATTAACAGTATTCTTTATTTTAAACTGTCTTGGAATTGATAAGTTTGCTAAGGTACAGACCATTATCGTAGGATGCCTTGTAATTGCACTTGCGGCATTTGCAGCATTTGGTGTAGGAGAAGTCAAACCAGGATATATGGATCCGTCAAGCTGGATGACTGGCGGTATCATGGGACTTTTACAGGCTGGCGGACTTTTAACTTTTGCAGTAGGTGGTGCAAACTGTATTGTTAATCTTTCCGCAGAAGCAAAGAATCCAACCAGAGACATTCCAATGGTAATGATCATCTCTACATTATTTGTAGCTGTCATTTATGGTGTTGTAGCAATTGTAGCAGCAGGTGTACTTCCTGTAGATCAGGTAGCAGGTGAGAACCTTTCTATCGTAGCAAAAGAAATTCTGTCTGGACCTGTTTATGTGTTCTTTATGCTTTGTGGTGCAGGTTTTGCATTGATTTCTACATTGAATTCACAGTTTGCGTGGGCTCCAAAACCGATTATGCAGGCTTGTGATGATGGTTGGCTGCCACATGGACTGGCTAAGCTCTCCAAGTGGAACACACCGATTATTCTTTTAGGCATCCTCTATGCGATTGGTGTTGTGTGTATCATAACAGGTTTAAGCGTTTCTATCCTCGGAAATATGTGTCTGGTTGCAAACGGAGTTATTACTCTTTTGATTAATGCATCTCTTTATAAACTTCCAAATGTAGTTCCAGATGCATGGGAAAAATCTAAATTCCGCTGCAGCAAAGGTGTTTTGGGATTGATTACTTTTTTAGGTGCTGCAGCAGCCATTTTCAATATTTATCTGAATGGAAGTCGGCTTTCAACAAACCTGTTAATGATCAATGTGATTGTAATTGTAGGCGCATTTATTTTTGGCATTGTACGTGAGAAAAAAGCAACTGTAGAAATTAGCTATGAAGAGAACTAATGAATAACGAATTTTTATAATGAAAAAGATTAAATGATTTAAAGGAGAAGAAAGATTATGAAATATGATTTTACGTCTATTATGGATCGTGTAGGAAAAGATGCACTGGCAGTGGAAGCACTGGGAAAGTCAGCTATGGCACCAAAGCCGCCAAAAGAAGGATTTGATATTATTCCTATGTGGGTTGCTGATATGAATTTTCCAACAGTTCCTACGATTCCGGAAGCTATTATTGAAAGAACTAAACATCCGGCATATGGATATTTTTCACCGAGAGAGGAATATTTCCAGTCTATTATTGACTGGCAGACGAAGCGAAATGGTGTGACAGGACTGGAGAAAGAGCATATTGGTTATGAAAATGGTGTGCTCGGATGTGTGGTTTCCGCACTGACTGCTTTTGCAGCGCCGGGAGATGCGGTATTGCTTCACAGTCCGACATATATCGGCTTTACCGGAAGTATTGGAAATAATGGATTTAAAATGGTTCACAGTCCGTTAAAGAAAGATGAGAATGGAATCTGGCGTATGGATTTTGAAGATATGGATGCGAAAATTAAAGCAAATAACATTCATGTGGCAGTTTTTTGCAGCCCTCATAATCCATGTGGACGAGTATGGGAGAAGTGGGAAATTGAGAAAGCAATGGAGGTTTATAAAGCAAATGACTGCGTTGTAGTTTCTGATGAAATCTGGTCTGACTTGATTCTGGAGGGCTATAAACATGTTCCGACTCAGTCTGTAAGTGAGGATGCACGAAACAGAACAATTGCGGTGTATGCGCCAAGTAAGACTTTTAATCTGGCAGGACTGGTAGGAAGCTATCATATTATTTATAACAAATATCTGCGAGACAGAGTTGTGGCAAAGAGCAGTAAACCGCATTATAACGAGATGAATGTTCTGTCTATGCACGCGCTGATCGGAGCATATAAGCCGGAAGGATATG
>ERZ772954.2044-NODE-2044-length-13879-cov-3.587240_pt1 | contig 13879 bp, 9 predicted proteins | sample MGYA00580684_ERZ772954 | MGnify/ENA primary metagenome ERZ772954 (study PRJEB29015, sample SAMEA2737654) | human gut metagenome | biome: human gut; feature: human-associated habitat; material: faeces | place: China | collected 2012 ...
AACCTGAACAGGAACGGCTTTCTACTTTTTATGCAGGTCCGGGTCGTCGTGCCTTTCTGAATTAAATCCCAAGTGATTGCGTAAAAAGCTGCGACTTCTCCAGCCTCTCATAAAATTCCTCATAAAAATTCCTATCTTCCCCATAAGGTGTCAGATAAAACTGTGTCAGCACATGCATACTGATCGTTCTGGCAGTTGAATCAGAATTTGAAGAAGAATCAGAAGTAAGATTCATAACGTATTCCTGAAGCTCTTTCAGAAAGAAATGCCAGTCAGCAATATATTTCTCGTAGGTTTTCAGATTTGGTGTATCCAGCCATTTTTTGATCTTTACTTTAGAACGATCCGTTTTCGGACATTCATGTACCTGTAAGAAATATTGGAAAGAATGGTTTTCATAAAAACGTCCCAGAGGGAACATGCGGCAGATTCCGGGACGGAATGCATGAACCGTACACCGTCCGTCCGCATCAAGGAAAGAACAGGCCTCTTTGGTTCCAGTCATCTTCAGATTCGGAAGAATGATCCCGTCTGCCACATTCAGTTCCAGCGGACCGGCCAGGAGTTCATTCACTGGTTTTGACAGATTGATGGAAAGCCGGTACACATCCAGTGGATCAAGGACGATGGAACTTCCCATACCGTGACAGCAGGCGGAGCAACCGTCACAGCCTTTGCAGTCAGTCCTGGCCATATCGTTGCTGCTGTATAATTTCCCATCGGATATTTCATCCAGATTAATCTCTCTTAACATACTCATTACCTCATATCTGTGATTATAGTTTTTTGTATAGTCTTGTTAGATAAGTTGATTATAGTGTAATATAGAGAAAGATGCAAATAAAATAGAAGGGATGTGGACAGGTATGAAATTTTTTCATTTATCGGATCTGCATATCGGAAAGCAGCTTCATCGTTATAATTTAAAAGAAGATCAGCAGGTGATCTTAAAAGAGGTCATTGCCTATGCAAAAGAATTGCGTCCGGATGCAATTGTGATTGCCGGGGATATTTATGATAAGTCAGTTCCATCAGCGGAAGCAGTGACTATATTTGATGAGTTCCTGACGGAACTTTCAGAGATCACACCGGTAATTCCAATTCTGATCATCAGCGGAAATCATGATTCACCTGATCGTCTGAATTATGCTTCAGAGATTTTGAGACGGCATCATATTTATCTTGTGGGGAATGTTCCGGAGCAGCCGGAAGAGCATATTGAAAAAGTAACATTGCAGGATACATATGGAGAGGTAGATTTTTATCTGTTGCCATTTATGAAACCTGGATATGTAAGAAATGTTTTTGTTAACAATGTCCCAGAGACATATGCAGATGCTGTGAGAGAAATCATTAAACGAGAAAAGATAGATTATAATAATAAAAGAAATGTATTGGTTTCTCATCAGTTTTATGTGGGAGAAAAGGAAGGAAGTCCGGAAACCTGTGATTCGGAAGTATTTTCCGTAGGAGGGATTGATAATGTAGATATCGGGGCAGTGAAAGAATTTGATTATGTGGCGCTTGGACATCTTCACGGGGCACAGTACGTCAGCAGGCCAAAGATCCGGTATTGCGGTACGCTTTTGAAGTATTCTGTCAGTGAGAGCACGCAGACCAAAAGTCTTACTGTGGTGACTTTAAAAGAAAAAGGGGAGAAGCCGGAAATTGCATGCTATCCGCTGCATCCGCTCAGAGATGTCAGGAAGAAAAAAGGAACGCTGGAAGAAATTATAAAAGAAGCCGGTGAAGAAGAAAAAGAGGATTACATCAGTATTACGCTGACGGATGAGATCGATCCATATAAACCGAAAGAGCAGCTGGAACGGGTATTTTCCCATATATTAGAGATCCGGGTAGATAATCAGAGAACAAGAACCAAATTAAAAGAAATGGATGAAGAACTTGTTATGAAGGATCCGTTTACCTCTTTTGGTGAATTCTATAAGGAGATGCAGGGAAGAGAGATGAATACGCAGGAGGAGACAATCATGAAAGAAATCTTTGACAATGTGAAGGGAGTGGAGTAGATGAGACCGGTTAAGCTTATTATGTCAGCGTTTGGATCATATGCCGGCAGAACAGAGATTGATTTTACAGAGATTCCCAATGGACTGTTTCTGATCACAGGAGATACAGGTGCAGGTAAGACTACGATCTTTGATGCAATCACATATGCGTTGTATGACAGGACCAGCGGCGGCACCAGAGATGGAAATATGATGCGGAGCCAGTATGCGGATGAAGGAACGGATACTTATGTCGAGTACACGTTTATATATCAAAAGAAACAATATAAGATACTAAGAAATCCGGAATATATGCGCCTGGGAAAAAGAAAATATGCAGACGGGTCACTGAGATATGTGAAGGAGACCCCAAAGGTAGAACTGACACTGCCGGATGGAAGTGTGTTCAAAGGAAAGAAGAGAGAGACGGATCAGAAAATCGTAGAAATTACAGGGCTGGATGCAGATCAGTTTACCCAGATTTCCATGATTGCACAGGGAGAATTTCTGAAGCTTCTGCTGGCTGAATCAAAAGAACGGAAAAAGATATTTTCCAGAATATTTCAGACACGCTTTTATTACAGAATACAGGAAGAATTGAAGAAACAGGCAGTACAGTTATATGTCAAACTGGAACAGAATCTGCAGGAAATGAAGCTTGAGATGGCCAGGACAGAGTATCCGGTGTGTGAGAACGGAAAAGAAACGGAGCTTAGCAGAAAATGGAAAGAAGTATCCGGACAGGATATTCCGGACAGAGACAGAATATCGGAGATACTAAAAGAAATCATCGGACAGGGAAGCCGATTGGAAAAGGCCTGCAAAAAAGAAGCAGACGGGGCACAGGTGCTTCTGGAAGATAAGAACCGTCTGCTGAAGGAAGCAGAACTTCTGGATCAGCTCTTTGATTCGTATGGACAGGTACTGAGCCATCTGAAAGAAAAAACAGCGGAAAAGGCAAAATATGAGCTTATGAAAGAGCAGATACAGTCCGGTAAGAGTGCAGAACGTGTCAGGACAGAGGAAAAGAGATATCTGGAAGAAGAAAAAAGGCTGACAGAGTTAAAAACACAGGATCACAGTCTTCAAAAGAAATTACAGGAATGCAGACAATTGTTGCAGGAACTTACAGAAGATCAGAAAGAGGCTGTGAAAGAAAAGACAGAAAAAGAGATTGTACTGACTGAGAAAAAAGTGCGGATACAGGATGCAATTTTGCAATATGAGAGTATTAATAAAAAGCAGGAAACTTTGAATAAACTTGCAGAAGAAATAAAAAAATATCTAAATCATGCAAGAATAATAAAAGAAAAGAATGAAATCCTGCAGAATAAGAATGAAGAAATAATTAAATTTCTAAAGCAATACGAAGAAGTTGAGATATGCATAAATGAATGCAGAAATAAAAAACAACAGACAGAAGAAAAAATGCGGCAATATAAGGAACTGGACAGACAGGAAAACAGAAAAGAACAATTAAAGGAAGACTGCGAAAGAGCAAAGAAAGAAGCTGAATGTGAACAGAAGAATTATGAACATGCATGGGCGGAATATGAAATGAAGTATCAGAAGTTTCTGAAAGAACAGGCGGGAATACTAGCTTTGACACTGGAAGCAGGACAGCCTTGTCCGGTCTGTGGTTCCAGAGAACATCCTCAGATTACATTATTAAGTGACGAAGCACCGACACAGGCAGAAGTAGAATCTGCAAAGGAGGAAAGAGACAGGAAAGAAAAAACAAGAGATATAAAAGTCGCTGCATTCAGGGAATGTCTTGCAGGATACCAGGCAGCACAGGAAATCTGCCAGACGCTTCAAATGAACATAAAAGATGCGCCGGAAGACGGATTTAAGACTAACTGGAAAAAGATTATGCAAAATCTGGGACAGACGTTTGCAGAAACAGAAGAACAATTAAAACAACTGGAACAGATTTCCGAAAAATGCAAAGCATTAAAGAAGAATCAGGAACAGATTACGGAGCAGTCGGTGGAACTGGAAAGAAAAGAAAGGGAAACGGACCAATGCCTGACGGAATCAAAGCTGGTATATACAAAAGTACAGGCTGAATATCAGACTGCGAAGGAGAAACTGCCATATGAGACCATAGAAGAAGCAGAAAAACATCTGGCACAGACAGTAGGAGCATTGGAGCAGTTGAGAAAGAATTATGAGACAGTGACCAGACGTCTGACAGAAATGCAAAATAAAGAAAAGGAACTGGAAGGACGTAGTAAGACCGTGAAGGCATCTGCTCTACAATCTCAGAAAGAAGCAGAGAAAAAGAAACTCCGTTATGAACAGGTAATGAAGGCACAGGGATTTGCGGATGAGGAGAGTTATCATAGGAACTGGAAGAAGCAGAACGGTGGACAGAAGCATATCAGAGAGAACTTCAGGAACTGGAAGCAAACAGAAAATTACTGGAACAGCAACTGAAGGGGAAAGAAAAGAAAGATATAGCGCAGATTAAACAGGAAATAAAAGAAGCATCTGAAGTGCTGGAGCAGATCCGAAGGGAATATATGAGGCTTCATAATATCAATGAAAAGAATAGAGAAATCAGGGAGAATCTGAGACGCAATTTTGAGAAGAACAGTGGACTGCAGAACCAGTATGAAATCATTGGTAATCTGAGTAAGACGGCGAATGGAAATCTGAGTGGAACTGCAAAACTGGACTTCGAGACTTATATCCAGAGGCAATATTTCCGGCAGATCATACGTGCCGCAAATAAGAGGCTGATCCGTATGACATCCGGCGAATTCATTTTGCAATGCAGAGATGTTGAAAAGCTGGGAAGCCAGGGACAGGCTGGACTGGAACTGGATGTGTATCATATGGCAACAGATACGATCAGAGATGTAAAAACCTTATCCGGCGGAGAATCTTTTATGGCAGCGCTGTCTATGGCATTGGGACTTTCTGATATAGTGCAGAATACAGCAGGTGCGATCCATCTGGATACGATGTTTATAGATGAAGGGTTCGGATCTCTGGATGATGCATCGAGAGATCAGGCAATTCGTGTACTGAATGATCTTGCGGATAAAGACAGACTGGTGGGAATTATTTCACATGTAAATGAACTGAAAGAACAGATCGATCATAAGCTTGTAGTGAAAAAGACGGACAAGGGAAGTTCTGTAAGCTGGTCGGTATAAGGACGGAAAATCTGTTATCGGATCCGTTATATACAGAGATAAAAACAGGGAAGCTGTTGCATGATACGCAAGCGTTAGCAACAGCTTCCCTGTTTTTATTCGTTTAATAGTTATTTATGTTCTTCCTGATATTTCAGAGAAGCTTCGATAAATCCTCTGAACAATGGATGCGGTCTGTTTGGTCTTGATTTTAATTCCGGATGTGCCTGTGTGGCGATGAACCAAGGATGTTCAGGAATTTCAATCATTTCAACAATCCTTCCATCCGGTGAGAGACCGGAGAGCTTCATGCCGTGAGAAGTAAGAGCCTCGCGGTAGTCATTATTGACCTCGTAACGATGACGGTGGCGCTCACTGATCTGATCTGTTCCGTACATTTCGTAAGCTTTGGATGTCTTATCAAGTACACAAGGATAAGCCCCAAGTCTTAAAGTTCCGCCGATATCTTCAATGCCAATCTGCTCTGGCATGATATGGATGACCGGATGAGTGGTGTTTGGATCAAGTTCTGCACTGTGAGCATCATTGTAACCGATGACATCTCTTGCAAATTCTACGATAGAAAGCTGCATTCCGAGGCAGAGACCTAAGAACGGTATATTGTGTGTACGTGCATATTTGATTGCCTCGATCTTTCCTTCGATACCACGGTTACCGAATCCGCCGGGAACCAGGATACCACTTACGTCACTAAATAATTCCTCGGCATTATCGGCAGTAACGGTTTCTGAATCGATCCATTTGATATTTACAGTAGCACGGCTGAAGATTCCACCGTGTTTTAATGCTTCTACAACACTGATGTAAGCATCATGAAGCTGAATATATTTACCAACCAAAGCAACTGTGACTTCGGTGGTTGGATTCTTAAGGTAGTCGACCATTTCTGTCCAGTCTTTTAAATCCGGTTCCGGGCAGTCGAGGTGGAGACATTCACATACAACACCTGCAAGATTCTCTTCTTCCATTGCAAGAGGAGCTTCATACAGATATTCTACATCCAGATTCTGCAGTACATGATTAGACGGTACATTACAGAATAATGCGATTTTGTCTTTCAGTCCGACACCGAGTGGATATTCGGAACGGCATACCAGAATATCCGGCTGGATTCCCATTCCCTGAAGATCTTTAACGCTTGCCTGGGTAGGTTTTGTCTTCATTTCCTGAGAAGCCTTCAGATATGGAATCAGTGTGACATGAATCAGGATAACATTTTCACGTCCTTTTTCATGCTGGAACTGACGAATGGCTTCCAGGAAAGGCTGACTTTCGATGTCACCAACGGTTCCGCCGACTTCAATAATGGCAATTTCCGTATTCTCAGCGGCTGGATTGCGATAAAAACGGGATTTGATTTCATTTGTAATATGTGGGATAACCTGAACCGTTCCTCCGCCAAAATCTCCACGGCGTTCCTTCTGAAGAACAGACCAGTAAATCTTACCGGTTGTTACGTTGGAATTCTTGCTCAGACTTTCATCGATGAATCTTTCATAATGTCCAAGGTCAAGGTCGGTCTCAGCACCATCATCAGTTACAAATACTTCACCATGCTGTACAGGGTTCATAGTACCAGGGTCAATGTTGATGTATGGATCGAATTTCTGCATTGTAACTGTGTAACCACGAGCTTTCAGCAGACGTCCGAGAGATGCAGCTGTAATCCCCTTACCTAATCCAGATACTACACCGCCTGTAACGAATACGTATTTTACTGCCATAACTTCCTCCTTAAGTCAAAATTAGTTTCTCTGTTATATAAAGTGTTCAAAAAAAATACTTTAAGATTATACACCTTTGTTATTAAAAAATACAGAGTTTTTTTCATATTTTGCTTCAAAAGTTGCCTGAATAGACAGCAGTTTGAATTGTTTGATGTCTACAGACCCCGGCATAACAGATACATGAGCCTGACAGCCTTTTAATTTAGGAAGCTGTTCCATCGCAAGTTTTGCATCTTTACTGGTAGCAGCACTTACAGAAAGGGCAATCAGAACTTCATCGGTATGAAGGCGTGGATTGCGGCTTCCCAGATATTTTGTTTTCAGACTCTGGATTGGTTCGATCGCCTGTGGAGAGATGATCTTGATCTCATGTCCGATACCTGCAAGTTCTTTTAATGCATTCAAAAGAAGAGCAGAGCATGCGCCAAGAAGATCCGATGTCTTGCCTGTCACGATCGAGCCGTCTGGGAGTTCCAGTGCAGCTGCAGGCCCGTCTGTACGCTCGGATTCGGTGAGAGCCGCATCGACTACCGGACGGTCATGAACGGTAATATCTGCCTGGTTCATTAACATTTCTAATTTATAAGTTTCTTCTTCAGAGCATGCGCCGAGAAGAAGTCTTCTCCTGGATGCATAGTATCTGCGGATGATTTCCTGACAGGAAGCGTTTCTACATGCGTCATCATTGCAGATACAGTTGCCAGCCATATTTACCCCCATATCTGTTGGGGATTTGTAAGGACTTTCTCCGTAGATGCGCTGGAACATGGCATTTAATACAGGGAAAATCTCTACATCACGGTTATAGTTGATCGTTGTCTCACCATAGGCTTCCAGGTGGAACGGATCTATCATATTAATATCATTCAGGTCGGCCGTAGCTGCCTCGTAAGCCAGGTTGACCGGATGTTTTAACGGAATATTCCAGATTGGAAATGTCTCAAATTTGGCGTAACCTGCTTTGATTCCGTGCTTGTGTTCATGATATAATTGTGACAGGCAGACAGCCATCTTTCCGCTTCCAGGTCCCGGAGCAGTCACAACGACCAGAGGACGGCTTGTTTCTATATAATCATTTTTTCCATAACCATCGTCACTTACGATAAAAGGTACATTTGTCGGATATCCGGGAATCAGGTAGTGACGGTACACTTTGATGCCAAGCTTTTCCAGACGGTTTTTGAATAATTCGGCACTTTCCTGTGCGTTATATTTGGTAATAACGACACTTCCGACATAGAGCCCAAGTTCCTGATAGATATGCATCAGGCGGAGTACATCGGAATCATACGTGATACCAAGGTCACCACGGATCTTATTCTTTTCAATATCTTCAGCGCTGATGACGATGACGATTTCGGCCTGATCGGACAGCTCGCATAACATACGGAGTTTGCTGTCAGGCTGGAATCCAGGAAGAACTCTGGAGGCATGGAAATCATCAAAAAGTTTGCCTCCGAATTCCAGATACAGTTTGTTGTCAAATTGTCCGATACGTTCACGGATATGTTCAGACTGCATCTTTAGGTATTTTTCATTATCGAATCCAATTTTCATAAGTACATTCCCTCATCTAAAATATATTTGATCTTTTATAGTGGAAAATCTGCCGGAACCGGCATAAGCATTTTCATTTCAAGTATACTACAACACATAGGAAGTTTACAATCTTTTCATAATGTTTTTATTGATTTCTAACATAGTGCTCTTTATAATAATTAGTTATACAGGAGGATTAAAATGGACAACCAGAATAATAAGAATAACAAGAATAATAAACAAGGTATTTCGTTTATTTTATTGGTCACAGTTATTACATCGATTCTTGTGGTTGCACTGTTCCAGTTTCAGGGAATGACCTCTGCAAAAGAGATTACTTATAATAAATTCCTGAAGATGGTAGATGACGGCAAGGTCAAAAAAGTAGAGATTCAGAGTGATAAGATCATGATTGTCACGAAGAAGGATAAGGACAGTGGAATTTCACAGGAATATTATACCGGAGTTGTGAATGATGACGAACTGACCAAACGTCTGGAAAAAGCCGGTGTAGAATTTAATCAGGAGATTCCGGATACCACATCCGCGGTAGCAATGAACGTTATCTTAACATTCCTGCCAATCGCATTCTTTGTCGGAATGATCGTTTGGATGACAAAGCGTATGTCAAAAGGCGGCGGCATGATGGGAATCGGTAAGAGCAATGCCAAGATGTATGTAGAGAAGCAGACAGGTGTGACATTTAAAGATGTGGCCGGTCAGGATGAAGCAAAAGAGTCCTTACAGGAAGTAGTAGATTTTCTGCATAATCCCGGGAAATATACGAGTGTCGGTGCAAAGCTTCCGAAGGGAGCGTTGTTAGTCGGTCCTCCGGGAACCGGTAAGACACTTTTGGCGAAAGCAGTAGCCGGCGAAGCAAAGGTACCATTCTTCTCACTGAGCGGTTCAGCATTTGTGGAAATGTATGTCGGGGTAGGAGCATCCAGGGTACGTGATCTGTTTAAACAGGCTCAGCAGATGGCACCATGTATCATTTTCATTGATGAGATTGATGCAATCGGTAAGAGCCGTGACAATCAGATGGGCGGTAACGATGAGCGTGAACAGACACTGAACCAGCTTCTTGCGGAGATGGATGGATTTGAAAGCAATAAAGGACTGGTGCTTCTTGCAGCAACCAACAGACCGGAGATCCTGGATCCTGCGTTATTGAGACCAGGACGTTTTGACAGACGAATCATCGTGGAAAAACCAGATCTGAAAGGACGTGTAGAGGTTCTGAAGGTACATTCCAAAGATGTAAAGATGGATGAGACTGTTAATCTGGAAGAGATTGCACTGGCAACTTCAGGAGCAGTTGGTTCTGATCTCGCCAATATGATCAATGAGGCAGCAATCAATGCAGTAAAACATGGAAGAAATGCAGTGTGTCAGTCAGACTTATTTGAAGCAGTAGAAGTAGTACTTGTAGGAAAAGAGAAGAAAGACCGGATTATGAGTCAGGAAGAACGGAGAATCGTTTCCTACCATGAAGTCGGACATGCGCTGGTAAGCGCATTGCAGAAAGATGCCGAACCGGTACAGAAGATTACGATTGTTCCACGTACGATGGGAGCACTTGGTTATGTTATGCAGACTCCGGAGGAAGAAAAATTCCTGAATACGAAGAAGGAACTTCAGGCGATGTTAGTCGGATTGCTTGCAGGACGTGCCGCAGAAGAAGTGGTATTTGATACGGTTACAACAGGAGCTTCCAATGATATCGAGAAAGCAACAAGCGTTGCAAGAGCCATGATCACACAGTATGGTATGAGTGAGAAGTTCGGACTGATCAGTCTGGAATCCATTCAGAACCGTTATCTGGACGGACGTCCGGTCAGCAACTGTGGACAGCAGACAGCATCCGAGATTGATGAAGAAGTCATGAAGATGCTGAAAGATGCCTATGAAGAAGCAAAACAACTGCTGAGAGATCACAGACAGTCACTGGATAGGATTGCGGCATTCCTGATCGAAAAAGAGACGATCACCGGAAAAGAATTTATGGAAATCTTCCATGAAGTAGAAGGAATTGATCCGGATGCACCGAAGAAGGAAGAAGCAAGAATCGGTATGAATCCGGTAGAAGGTGAAGGGTTTGTTATGAAATCTGCAGATGATACAGCCGAAGAACCTGTTGAAGCAATAAAGGAAGTTGTCTGCGAAGAAGAATAAGTATAAAGAGAATAGATATACGAGGAAAGATACAGGGTAAAGTTTGAGAAGGCCCTGTATCTTTTTTCTTTTCAATTATATCTGCCTGGTATATAATAGGCAGGATGAGAGTATTCTGGAGGAAAGAGTATGAAGGGAAGATTATTCGGAGTCGGAGTCGGACCGGGAGATCCGGAACTTATGACATATAAAGCAGTGCGTATCATAAAGGAATGCCAAGTGCTCGCAGTGCCTGCGAGAGGCAGGAAACATGCGGTCAGCTACAGGATTGCAGCGGAGATGATAGAGAACATGGAAGAAAAAGAATTCCTGGATCTGGATACGCCGATGACAAAGGACAGACAGATTCTGGATCGGAATTATGAAAATGCAGCAGGGAGAATTATAGAAGAACTGGAAAAAGGGAAGGATGTAGCATATCTGACGCTGGGAGATCCGACAATCTATTCGACTTATATGTACATTCATCGCATAGTAAAAGCAAAAGGGTATGAGACAACGATCATCAGCGGAATTCCGTCCTTTTGTGCTGTAGCGGCGAGAATGGATGACAGTCTTGTTGACCGGGCAGAAGAACTTCATGTAATCCCATCCAGCTATGGTATAGAAGCGGCACTAAACTATTCCGGTACAAAGATTCTGATGAAGTCCGCATCCGGAATAAGTGAAGTAAAGAGGACTCTGGAAGAAAAAGACGGAAATGTGAATGTAAAGATGATAGAAAACTGTGGAATGCCAGAGGAGCGGATCTATGAAAGAATAGAAGATGTTCCGGAGCAGGCAGGCTATTATTCTTTATTGATTGTAAAAGAGTCGGAAAAAGAGCGCTAACAGGATTCAAAAAATCAGAGAAGATGTTTAGAATTAGAAAATAGAAAATATACAGGAGACGTATATGGAGAATTTTAACATACAGGAAGAACTGAAGAAGCTGCCCGGAAAACCGGGTGTATACCTGATGCACGATGAAAAGGATGCAATCATCTATGTCGGAAAGGCAATCAGCCTTAAGAACCGTGTCCGTCAGTATTTTCAGAGCAGCAGGAATAAAGGTGCCAAGATAGAACAGATGGTGACACATATTTCCAGATTTGAATACATTGTGACAGATTCTGAATTGGAAGCACTGGTGTTGGAGTGTAATCTGATAAAGGAACACAGACCGAAGTATAATACTATGCTGATGGATGACAAGAGTTATCCGTTTATAAAAGTTACAGTAAATGAGCCGTTTCCGAGGGTTATGCTGGCAAGACAGATGAAGAAGGACAAGGCAAAATATTTTGGGCCTTATACCAGTGCAGGCGCAGTGAAAGATACGATAGAATTGATCCGTAAGCTTTATCATATCCGCAGCTGTAACCGTTCGCTGCCAAAAGACATAGGGAAAGAGAGACCTTGTCTGAATTATCATATCCATCAGTGCCAGGCACCATGCCAGGGATACATTTCTCAGGAAGAGTATCGGAAATCCATAGACGAAGTTGTACGTTTCCTGAATGGACATTATGATCTGGTGTTAAAAGAACTGGAAGAAAAGATGATGGCAGCATCGGATAGTCTGGAGTTCGAAAAAGCAATTGAATACAGAGAACTGCTTACAAGTGTACAGAAGGTTGCTCAGAAGCAGAAAATCACAGATACGGCAGGAGATGACAGAGATATCATTGCAATGGCTTCTGAGGGAGAAGATGCAGTTGTGCAGGTATTTTTTATTCGAAGCGGAAGACTGATCGGACGGGATCATTTTTATCTGAAGAGCGCAGAAAATGATACGGAAGGCGAGATATTGTCAAGCTTTATCAAGCAGTTCTATGCAGGCACACCATATATTCCTGCGGAACTGATGCTGCCGGAAGAGATTGAAGATCAGGATATTATTGAAGAATGGCTGACGGCAAGGAGAGAACGCAGAGTACATCTTCGCATTCCGAAGAAGGGAACGAAGGAAAAACTGGTAGAACTGGCACAAAAGAATGCGCAGATGGTGTTAAAGAATGACAGAGAACGTCTGAAACGTGAAGAGGGAAGAACGATCGGTGCAGTGAAAGAACTGGAAAAGATACTGGGACTAAAAGGCATCATACGCATGGAGGCATATGATATTTCCAATACGAACGGATTCGATTCTGTCGGATCGATGGTAGTCTATGAACATGGAAAACCAAAACGGAACGATTACCGCAAATTCAAAATTAAAACTGTGCAGGGTCCGGATGATTATGCTAGTATGAATGAAGTACTGACCAGAAGATTCGGGCATGGATTGCGTGAACAGCAGGAAGAAAGTGAAACCGGAGGCTTTCAGATATTTCCGGATCTGATCATGATGGACGGAGGACGGGGGCAGGTGAATATAGCACTGGAAGTACTGGAAAAGCTTCATCTGCATATTCCGGTGTGTGGAATGGTAAAAGATGACAATCACAGAACGAGAGGACTGTATTTTAATAATACCGAACTTCCGATTGACCGCAACTCGGAATGTTTCCGGCTGATTACCAGGATACAGGACGAAGCGCACCGTTTTGCAATTACATTTCACAGACAATTGCGCAGCAAGGGGCAGGTGCATTCTGTGCTGGACGATATTCCGGGAGTCGGCCCTGCAAGAAGAAAAGATCTGATGCGGTGCTTTGAGAATATTGATGCAATCCGTAATGCAACAGTAGAAGAGTTAAAAGAACTGCCAAGTATGAATGAAAAATCTGCACAGGAAGTATATAAATTTTTTCACCAGAATCATTAAGTATGGTATAATAATTAAAGAGATTTTTAATACGTGTGAGGTAGAAGAATATGGCGAATAAAGTTGAATTAAAAACACTTGTTGAAAAAATGAATCTTAAAAATTTAACACCGGATGTAGATCTGTCTGATAAAGATGTAGAGATACCAGATATTAACAGACCGGCACTGCAGCTTACAGGATTTTTTGAACATTTTGATTCAGAACGTGTACAGATCATTGGTTATGTAGAATATACATTTCTGGAGAAGATGACAGATGAAGATAAGAAAAAGCGGATTTATGAGACACTGCTTTCTTATAAGATTCCTTGTCTGATCTTCTGCAGGAATCTTCCACCGGAAAAGATGCTTCTGGAGATGGCAGAAAAGGCAAATATCCCTGTATTCCAGACAGAGAAGAAGACATCGGAATTTACAGCAGAGATTATCCGATGGCTGAATGTGGAACTTGCACCATGCATTTCTATTCATGGTGTGCTGGTTGATGTTTACGGCGAGGGAATCCTGATCACAG
>ERZ772954.2045-NODE-2045-length-13870-cov-2.937025_pt1 | contig 13870 bp, 17 predicted proteins | sample MGYA00580684_ERZ772954 | MGnify/ENA primary metagenome ERZ772954 (study PRJEB29015, sample SAMEA2737654) | human gut metagenome | biome: human gut; feature: human-associated habitat; material: faeces | place: China | collected 2012 ...
AGGTCCTTTCAGAGACGCGGCAAGCCCTAGCCAAGGCCCATGTCTCAGGTCCTTACATTATCCTTTCTCATTCGATGGCCTCCTTAGAGACACTTCTGTGGCAGGAAAAATACCCTAGTGAAGTGAAAGCTATCATTGGTTTAGATTGGGCCCTACCAGAAAGTTACTCTCATTTAACAATACATCCCCAGATTTTACGTATGGCTCGTTGGGGAAGTCAATTAGGCTTATTAAGGTATTTACCGAGTCGCTTATATGTGCCTAATGCCAATCTCAGTAGTAGTGACCGCCGCCTCTATCAACGGATAGCCTATCGTCAAATTTTGTCAAAGGCTATGTTAAATGAGAGCCTGTCTGTTAAGGAAAATGCGAAAAAGGTTACTTCTAGCATTGATTCACAAATTCCAATCTTACTGATGGTCTCGAATGGTGGGGGTACTGGTTTTAGCCAGAAGGACTGGCGGCATTATGCGACTAGCTTTGCAAAGGACCAGAAAAATATCGAAGTGACTTTTTATGATGCTCCGCATTATCTTTATCACTATCAGACCAAAGAGGTGGCCGAGAAGATAGAGGAGTTCATCAAAGAGACGACTGAATGAATTTACATATATTATCGAGGAGGGATGTGATGCTCATTGGTTCAAAAGCCTTTCGACACTTATGGGAGGACTGGCGAAGGGACTACCAGCCATTGCAAGTACTAAAGCTATTGTTAGCTTATATAGGGATGCCAGAGGATTTATCGGGAGAGCTTGAAGAAACCCAACACCTTTTATCTTATTTCGATCCTGACTTGGCACCGCATGATTCCTTTTGGAAGGATGTCGTTAAATTGGTAGACCTGGCTTTTCCTGGTGATAGTTTGTCTAAGAATGCCTCTATTGAGAGACAAATCCATCAGCTACGTTACCTGATTTCTAGTCAACAGGCCCAGTATGTGAGGACGCATTATAAAAAGCCAGGGATGACAGATAAAGAAGCTTTGGCTGTCTATCTGAGATGGAAGCCTTTCACCATGTTTGATCAGGGACGTTTGCACCAAAAGATTTCTATCTGTGATGGCAAGGCGGTTTATCCTGATGGGATTCCAAGTGTTAATTTGAAAATTCTTCTCTATAATCGGATTGAGTTTATTCTGGATAGTCAGGGGAATTTTCTCAATGAGGTCGATGTGGAGCAGGTGACTGAGAGTGGGGTTGTTAATGGTGCCAGTTTTAACTATGGTAATTTCAAGCGCCACTGGCAATTGGATGTGGAGCCGGTCCAACCACATGACCCTGATTTTCGTAATCGAATGACTAGGGGCTTTCGTTCACCCAACAAATTGAAAAAACGTTGGGGACAGGAAGTACCTGAACAATTTGATAAATCTTTCTACAATCCAAAAGGCATCTATGCCCAGTCCCATAGGTCTTTGGCAAATGATGTTAAACACCAAGCCAGACTTTTTCTCGCTCTGGTTTATGGCTTTAAACCGGTTCAGAAAAAGCAAACAAAGGAGGTTCATATGTCTAAACAACCACAAAACAATAAAGGAACAGCGGTTCTAGGCTCACTAGTCTTTATGGCCTTATACGCCCTAGGTATTTGGCACAATGCTGTCCGAGGAAATATTCCCTTTCTCATTCTTTGGAGTGTTTTACTCCTTGTTAATGTCAGCTATTTGATTTTCCGCTTGAGAAAATAAAAAAAGAAAGTGATACAGACCTAAATGGTAAGAAATTTAGGTCTGTATCACTTTTTTGTATATTCAATGATAACTTACCACTTGCTTTCTTCTGGGATAATAATCCAGCAAATGATGTAGAAAAGAAAGCCTGTTCCGAATAAGAAAATCGCTGCAGCCCAAATGAGGCGAATAATGACAGGGTCGATATCAAGATATTTAGCAATACCAGAACAAACACCAGCAATGATTTTGTTGTTTGGATCTCGTCTGAGTTCTTTTTTCATATGATTTACCTCCGTATGCCTTATTATACCATAACAACTTGCGGTCTGGTATTAGCTTAAGGAAGCATGAAGTAGACGATACCCAGATATTGAAGCGCTGAAGCCAGCATGATGAAGAGGTGCCAAATCATGTGGAAGTATGGTTTTTTCTTAGCATAGAAAGCTGCTCCAACCGTGTATGACAATCCTCCAGCAAGCATGAGTCCCCAAAAGGCTGGGCCTGTCTTAGTGACGATAGCTGGAATGATAAAGATAACCAACCATCCCATCATTAGATAGAGGAAGAGGGAGAATTTTTCATTGATTTTTTTAGCAAAGATTTTATAGAGAATACCAAAAATTGTTGTTCCCCATTGAAGGATGATGATGCTATAGCCTAGCCAACCGCCAACCAATGAGAGGGCAACAGGGGTGTAGCTTCCAGCAATGGCGATATAAATCATGCTGTGGTCAATAATTCTTAGAACCATCTTGTGGGGTGAGTTGTAATCCATAGCATGGTAGATGGCTGAGCTCAAAAACATGAGGAATAGGCTGATAACGAAAACAGACATTCCGACCGCAGCAGTCATGCCGTAGCCGTTGTTGGCATGAACAGCAGTAATTGGCAGTAAGACCAACATGGCCACAGCTCCGACGGCGTGAGTCACACTGTTTGCCACTTCCTCACCAAAGCTAAGTTTTTTACTGAGTTTGAGGTTGGGAGAAGTATTAAAAGTAGCAGTATTAGACATTATTTCCTCCTTCAAGGTCGTTCAAAAGTTGATGAGTAGCTCGGTAGCATTGTAGCGTCTGACAGGCTGAGAGTATGACTTGTGGAGCTTCTTGGGGAAACTGACCATTCATACAGGCTACAAAGTCATTGTAGTAGCTCTTTTGACTTTCAGCATCTGTTCGTAGGATTTCCAAGGTTTTAGCAATCTCAGAAATCTCAAAGACGGTCTTTAGACTAGTGATGACAATAAGTCTAGCTACCTGAGCGGCATTATATTTTTTCTTGATGGGTTTTGCGACATGGCCATGTTTGACATAATTATTGACCATAGAGGCGGTTAGCCCCTTGTCGTTTGGTCCCAAAGTGCTTTGGGTGACCTGATTGACATAGAGCAAAACCTGATCCAAATAGAGTTCGATCTCTGGTAATTCTTCCCAGAGAGGGTATTGTTGTGTTGTCAAATTATAAAAACCTCTTTATCTAGTTTTCATAACTAGATTATAACATTATAGAAATTCAAGTCAAGTCAGAACTTGGAAGATATGAAAAAGATGTTGAGATAAAATTTCCAACATCTTTATTTTTTATGTGATAAGGCAGAGTGATTTTTTATGCTTTTGAATCACTTCTTATGGGGTTCTGAGTTTCTCCAAAATTGCTTGTGCAGTTTCTTGGTTCATATGTTTGGCCTTGAGAAGTTCAGCCAAAACTTGAGGCATTTCTTCAGGACTAGCTCCGGCTAACAAGGCCAGAGATTTGGCTTGGAGTCTCATATGTCCTGCTTGAATTCCTGTTGAAGTCAGAGCTTTGAGAGCAGCCAGATTTTGTGCCAAACCAAGAGAGACGATGATACTGGCTAGAGTTTTGGCATCTGGATGATTAAGCAAGTCATGGGCGATAGAAGCACTGGGGTTAAGTCCGATAGAACCGCCACGGGTTGCGATTGGCATGGGGAGGGTTAATTCTCCAACTAGTTCCTTAGCTTCCTGGTCATAAGTCCATGTGGACAGACCACGGTAGCTACCATCCTTGCTAGCAAAGGCATGACTACCGGCCTCAACTGCTCGCCAATCATTTCCGGTTGCGATAACTAGGGCATCGATACCATTGAAAATTCCCTTGTTATGGGTAGCTGCTCGGTAGGGGTCTACCTGAGCCAGTTGGCTGGCCATCTCCATTTTCTTGGCTAGGTCATGTGCCTCTTCCTTATTTCGACTGAGGAAGCGTGTGCTAAGACGACAAGTCGCTGTCACAAGACTCTCAGTGGCTAGATTTGAGAGAATAGCCATAAGGCTTTGACCTTCTGACAGGTTTTCTAATTCTGGCACCAGGGCTTCCATCATGGTGTTGACCATATTGGCTCCCATGGCTTCTTGGGTATCAACGGCTAGATAGACAATGAGGAAGTTTCCTTTAGTCTCAGTCCAGAGCTTGCGAGGGCCACCCCCACGCTTAACAATAGAAGGGTGAGCCTCTTTGGCAATCTCAATAAGTTCCTGACTGGCTGCTTGAATTTTGCTTGAAGCAGAAACCTTATCAGGGACATCAAAGAGGGCGACTTGGCCAATCATCTGACGGTCATGAATCGTAGTTGTGAAACCGCCAGAGCGCTTAATGAGCTTGCTAGCATAGGAAGCAGCAGCCACAACTGAGGGTTCCTCGGTAACCATGGGAACCTGATAGGTCACACCATCTACCAATACATCTGGGCAAATGGCAAAGGGTAGTGTGAATCGACCAATAACATTTTCAGCCATTTGATTGGCTGTTTCAAGGGCAAGTTGTTGGTCCTTATCCAGAAGATCTTGATTTTCCTGAGACAAAAGAGCATTCGTTTTCAAATGCTCTTTACGTTCTTGCGGTGTCTTCTTGGAAAAACCAGTCCAAGAGAGTTTAGTCATATTAATTTCCTTTGTAGATACGTTGGTGTTCAGAGATTTCGGCTAAACGGAAAGCTCCGGTTTGGTAATCAGCGAATTGAGTAGAACCAGTGTCATCCAACTGCGCCTCCTCATAGAAAAGTTTTTCATAATCAGAAACGCTCAAGTGTTGACGTTTGGCAAAGATATCTAGACGATCCGAACGAAGCAGGTCTTTGTAACCTTCAACCAGACGTCCTGAGAAAATTTCAGAGACAGCTCCAGAACCGTAAGAGAAGAAGCCAATCTTATCTCCGGCTTTAAGGTCTTGCGACTGTTCAAGCAAAGAAAGAAGTCCAAGATAGAGTGACCCTGTATAGATGTTTCCAATTTGACGACTATAGGTAATTGAAGCATCAAAGTTATTTGTCAGACGCTCTTTATTCTCTGGATTCAAATCTTTTGGAATAATCTTGTTAAGTCCCTTAAGAGCTAGCTTAGGATAAGGAAGGTGGAGACAAAAAGCGGCAAAATCAGCAAAGTCAGCCTGATGGCGTTCTTGATAAGCTGCCCAAGTTGTCTTCAAACTGTCAAGGTACTGTTTGGTTGAATAGATGCCTTGAACATAAGGCGTTGAACTATAGTTTGGACGCCAGAAGTCCATGACATCACGAGTTTGTGCCACATTATCATCAGCAAGTTCCAAAATACGTGGATTCTGACTGACTAGCATAGCTACAGCACCAGCTCCTTGAGTTGACTCCCCAGAAGATCCGACACCATAGCGGGCAATATCACTAGCGATAATCAGAACTTTGCTATCTGGGTGGGCTGCCACGTGCAATTTAGCGTAGTTAAGTCCAGCTGTTGCAGCGTAACAAGCTTCCTTCATTTCAAAAGAACGAGCAAAAGGCTGAATACCTAAAAGACTGTGAACATAGACAGCAGCAGCCTTGGACTGGTCAATGGAAGACTCAGTAGCTACGATGACCATATCGATAGCTTTTTTGTCGTCGTCATTTAAAATATCAGCCGCCGCATCAGAGGCAAGCGTCACGATATCTTCTGTAATCGGCGTAATACTGGTTGCATCAAGCATCAGCCCCTTGCTGAATTTTTCAGGCTCCGCCCCACGGGCAAGAGCGAGATCAGCCATGTTTAGAACATATTGACTGGTCGCAAAACCAATCTTATCAATTCCAATAGACATATGATGTTTCCTTTTTTCTTCATTGTAGAGTATCCAGATGATACTAATCTATAGTGATTTTACCATAAAAGAGCGCTTTCGCCTTGAAAAAACTTTGATAGTTAGTTATATCTTATTTTTTGATAGGAACTGGGGGATTTTACACGACTTACTTTTGCTATTCCATAGCTTATATTTCTCATTTACACCAGAATAAGGTAAAATTGAGGTGGCACTCTAGTAGTTTTCTAGCTATGTTAGAGAAGTAAAGTTGTTTCTATATATGTTGCGAGCGTTAAATGTGACATTGAATAAAGAGGAAAATCATGACAAAAGCAGACACTATTTTTAAAGAAAATATCACTAAAATCATGGAAGAGGGTGTTTGGTCGGAGCAAGCACGTCCTAAATACAAGGATGGCACAACAGCCAATTCCAAATACATCACTGGAGCTTTTGCAGAATATGACTTGAGCAAGGGAGAGTTTCCAATTACCACTCTTCGTCCTATCGCTATCAAATCTGCTATCAAAGAAGTGTTTTGGATTTATCAAGACCAGACAAACAGCCTAGATGTCCTTGAAGACAAGTATAATGTGCATTATTGGAATGATTGGGAAGTTGAAGGCGTGCCTGCCAATAATGGGGACAAGCGTTCAATTGGTCAGCGTTATGGGGCGGTCGTTAAGAAGCACGATATCATTAACCGTTTGCTGGCTCAGTTGGAGGCTAATCCATGGAATCGTCGCAATGTCATCTCCCTTTGGGATTACGAGGCCTTCGAGGAGACAGCAGGACTTCAGCCTTGTGCTTTCCAAACCATGTTTGATGTTCGTCGTGTGGGTGAGGACATTTATTTGGACGCCACTTTGACGCAACGTTCTAACGATATGTTGGTGGCTCATCATATTAATGCCATGCAGTATGTGGCTCTTCAGATGATGATTGCCAAGCACTTTGGTTGGAAAGTTGGTAAATTCTTTTATTTCATCAACAACCTCCATATCTATGACAATCAATTTGAGCAAGCTGAAGAACTTCTCAAACGTCAGCCATCTGATTGCCAACCACGTTTAGTCCTCAATATTCCTGATGGAACTAATTTCTTTGATATCAAACCGGAAGATTTTGAATTGGTTGACTATGATCCTGTTAAGCCTCAACTCAAATTTGACTTAGCAATTTAATAAACGTTGATAATTTAAGTCCATAAAGAGCTGGCAAAGTTTTTTCCAAGCTCTTTTTCTCTTTTTTTGTTAGAATGGATTGTAAACTTAAAAAGAAAAGGAAATACTTTGTCTAAACAACTCATTGCTATTTGGGCGGAAGCTCGTAACCATGTTATTGGGAAGAATCACACCATGCCTTGGCATTTGCCTGCTGAACTGGCACATTTCAAGAAAACGACCATGGGTTCAGCAATTCTCATGGGGCGTGTGACCTTTGATGGCATGAACCGTCGTTGCCTGCCAGGACGTGAAACCTTGATTTTGACACGAGACGAGGACTTCGACTGTGAGGGTGTAACGACCGTTACGAGTGTTGAGGAAGCCCTAGCTTGGTTTGAACAGCAAGATAAGGATCTCTATATTGCTGGTGGTGCTGGTGTCTACAAGGCTTTTGACGGACATTATGATGCACTCATCAAGACAACTATTGAGGCTGATTTAGAGGGAGACACGTATTTTCCACAACTAGATATGACGGCATTTAAAGAGGTATCACACGAACGTGTGGCCAAGGATGATAAAAATGCCTACGACTTTATCATAAGTCGCTATGAAAAAGAAGGAGACTAGGTTCATGCAACGTAGTGTTTTTGGGTTATTTACTGCATTATTGGGGGTACTTTGTGTGCTCTCTGCCATTCCTGCCTTTCGCAAGAAACGTTATGGGTTAGCAGTTTTTCTCTTTTTAAATGCTTTTACCAACCTTGTCAATACTATTCACGCCTTCTATGGCACCCTATTTTAGAAAAGAGTGAGGAATAAATGGCTGGAAATCGTAATGAAGAAATGGTTTATTGTTCATTTTGTGGCAAAAACCAAGAAGAAGTAAAGAAAATTATTGCCGGCAATGGCGTCTTTATCTGTAACGAATGTGTGGCCTTGTCACAAGAAATCATTCGTGAGGAAATGGCAGAAGAAGTTTTGGCTGACTTGGCTGAAACACCAAAGCCAAAAGAACTTTTGGATATTTTGAACAATTATGTCGTGGGGCAAGACCGTGCTAAACGTGCCTTGGCGGTAGCTGTTTACAACCACTATAAACGTATCAACTTCACAGAAAGTCGTGAAGACAATGATGTTGATTTGCAAAAATCAAATATTCTCATGATTGGACCAACTGGTTCAGGGAAGACTTTCTTGGCTCAGACCTTGGCTCGTAGCTTGAATGTTCCTTTCGCGATTGCGGATGCGACATCATTGACTGAGGCAGGTTATGTGGGTGAGGACGTGGAAAATATCCTCCTCAAACTGATCCAAGCGGCAGACTTCAATATTGAACGTGCGGAACGTGGCATCATCTATGTCGACGAGATTGATAAGATTGCTAAAAAAGGTGAAAACGTATCAATCACTCGTGACGTTTCTGGTGAAGGGGTTCAACAAGCCCTCTTGAAGATTATCGAAGGAACAGTAGCTAGCGTTCCACCTCAAGGTGGCCGTAAACACCCTAACCAAGAGATGATTCAAATTGATACAAAGAATATTCTTTTTATCGTAGGTGGTGCTTTTGATGGTATCGAAGATATCGTTAAGCAACGTCTTGGTGAGAAAATCATTGGTTTTGGTCAAAATAATAAGGCTATTGATGATGACTCATCATACATGCAAGAAATTGTGGCTGAAGATATCCAAAAATTCGGTCTTATCCCCGAGTTTATCGGACGTTTGCCAGTCCTTGCGGCCCTTGAACAGTTAACGGTGGATGACTTGGTTCGTATCTTGACAGAGCCTAGAAATGCCTTGGTTAAACAGTATCAAACCCTCTTGTCTTATGATGGGGTTGAACTTGAGTTTGACCAGGATGCTCTTGAAGCTATTGCAAGTAAGGCGATTGAACGTAAGACTGGTGCGCGTGGGCTTCGCTCTATCATTGAAGAAGTCATGATGGATGTCATGTTTGAAATTCCTAGCCAGGAAGATGTGACTAAGGTTCGTATTACCAAAGAAGCCGTTGACGGTACAGCTGCTCCAGTTTTGGAAACAGCGTAAGGAGGACCTATGGCTGAAGAACAAGTCCTAAATACGCACAATGCTGAGATTTTGCTCAGTGCAGCAAATAAGAGTCACTATCCCCAGGATGACCTCCCTGAGGTTGCCCTAGCAGGACGCTCGAATGTTGGTAAATCAAGCTTTATCAATACACTTCTTGGTCGTAAAAACCTAGCAATACTCTCTTAAATCGAAAGAACCTGGCCAGAACATCTGGGAAACCAGGAAAAACCCAGTTGCTCAATTTCTACAATATTGACGACAAGCTACGCTTTGTGGATGTGCCAGGTTACGGTTATGCCCGTGTTTCTAAAAAAGAACGTGCCAAATGGGGGAAAATGATTGAGGAGTACCTCGTGACTCGAGACAATCTTCGTGTGGTTGTTAGCTTGGTTGACCTCCGACATGAACCAACTCAAGACGATATCCAAATGTATGAATTTCTTAAGTATTATGAAATTCCAGTTATTGTTGTGGCGACTAAGGCTGACAAGATTCCTCGCGGAAAATGGAATAAGCACGAATCTATCATTAAGAAAAAACTCAATTTTGATAAAAATGACCATTTCATCGTCTTTTCATCTGTCACACGTGACGGTTATGATGAAGCATGGGATACGATTTTGGCAGAATTGTAAGAAAAGCTCGGAGAAATCCGAGTTTTTTTCTTGTGATAGTCTTTAACTATCTCTTTGATAGTTTTCACTTATTATCCAAGGAAATGATATTGTGATAAGCTTGTTTTATCACATATATTGGAGGAATCTATGGAAAACCATAATTATGAAAATGAGGGTCAGTTCCAACGGAAGATGACTTCTCGACACCTCTTTATGCTATCGCTGGGTGGTGTCATTGGTACTGGTCTTTTCTTGAGTTCAGGCTATACGATTGCACAAGCTGGACCCCTTGGAGCTATCCTATCTTATCTTGTGGGAGCTATTGTTGTTTACTTGGTCATGCTTTCATTAGGTGAGCTAGCTGTTGCCATGCCAGTAACAGGATCCTTTCACACCTATGCTACTAAATTTATCAGTCCGGGAACCGGCTTTACGGTAGCTTGGCTTTATTGGATTTGTTGGACGGTAGCCCTGGGAACAGAATTTCTCGGTGCTGCCATGTTGATGCAACGTTGGTTTCCATCAGTTCCGGCTTGGATTTTTGCGGCATTCTTTGCCTTGGTGATTTTTGGGATTAATGCTCTGAGTGTGAGGTCTTTTGCGGAAGCAGAGTCCTTCTTCTCGTCAATAAAAGTCATTGCTATTTTAGTTTTCATCATACTAGGTCTTGGGGCTATGTTTGGATTGGTGAGTTTTGATGGTCACCATGAGGCCATTATGTTCAAGCACTTGACGGCTAATGGTCTCTTTCCAAATGGCGGTATTGCCATTGTGTCAGTTATGTTGGCTGTTAACTATGCCTTTTCAGGAACAGAGTTAATCGGTATAGCGGCTGGTGAAACGGACAACCCTAAAGAGGCAGTTCCTCGGGCGATTAAAACAACAATTGGTCGTTTGGTGATCTTCTTTGTTTTGACTATTGTGGTCTTGGCTTCGCTACTTCCAATGAAAGAAGCAGGAGTTTCTTCAGCACCTTTCGTTGATGTCTTTGACAAGATGGGAATTCCATTTGCGGCGGACATCATGAACTTTGTTATCTTGACAGCTATCCTTTCTGCTGGAAATTCAGGACTTTATGCGTCAAGCCGTATGCTGTGGTCTTTGGCCAATGAGGGGATGCTCAATAAAAAGCTAGTGAAAATTAATAAGCATGGTGTTCCAATGACAGCTCTTTTGATTTCTATGGCAGGAGCAGTTTTATCGCTCTTTTCAAGTATCTATGCAGCAGATACAGTTTACCTAGCTTTGGTATCAATCGCTGGATTTGCAGTTGTTGTTGTCTGGCTCTCTATTCCTATGGCACAAATCAACTTCCGTAAACAGTGGAATTTAGAACATTCTGATGATGAGTTGGACTACAAGACGCCGTTTAACCCAATCCTACCTTATATTACAATCGTTCTCTTGGCCATTTCTGTTCTCGGGATTGCTTGGGATAGTTCGCAGCGTGCGGGACTCTACTTTGGTATTCCTTTCATGATTTTCTGCTACCTCTATCACTACCTTCGCTTTAAAAAATGGTAAGGAGGCCTTGTATGGCAATATTTAAAGACTATTTAGAGAATAAATCTCCCCTCATTCTTCATGGGGCTCTGGGAACAGAGATGGAGAGCTTGGGTTATGATATTTCTGGGAAACTCTGGTCAGCCAAGTACCTGCTTGAAAAACCAGAAGTTATTCAAAAAATCCATGAAACCTATGTAGCTGCTGGGTCTGACTTGATTACTACATCGTCTTATCAGGCAACCTTGCCAGGCTTGATAGACGCTGGACTCACTAAAGAAGAAGCAGAGCAGATTATTGCCTTGACAGTTCAGTTGGCAAAGGATGCACGCGATAAGGTCTGGGCAACTTTGGATGAGACTGAGAAAGCTAAGCGTCCTTATCCATTGATTTCTGGTGATGTCGGTCCTTACGCAGCCTATTTGGCCAATGGTTCTGAGTACACTGGTGATTATGGTCAGATTACCATCAAGGAACTTAAGGAGTTTCATCGCCCTCGAATTCAAATTCTTCTAGATCAGGGTGTCGATTTGTTGGCTTTGGAAACCATTCCGAATCGTCTGGAAGCACAAGCTTTGATTGAACTTCTGGCTGAAGAATTTCCAGAAGCAGAAGCTTATATCAGTTTTACAGTCCAAGAACCAGGCACTATCAGTGATGGGACTTCTCTAGATGAGATTGCCCAGCTTGTTGGCCAGTCAGACCAAATCTTGGCTCTAGGAATCAACTGTAGTTCGCCTCTGCTCTATAATCAGGCTCTTGCTATTCTTAAAAATGCTGGAAAAGCCCTCATTACTTACCCCAACTCAGGTGAGGTTTATGATGGTAGCACGCAGACTTGGAAACCTAAGGACAAGGATGCTCTGACCTTAGTTGAACACAGCAAGGATTGGCATGATCAGTTTGGAGTTAAGATTTTAGGTGGTTGCTGCCGCACACGTCCAAATGATATTAAAGCCTTATATGCAGAGTTTAGAACCTAGTCAAATTTCTAATTATTTGTTATAATAGGAGACTGTAAGGCTATGAGCTCTACACACTATTAGTAGAAAATGAAGCCAGCGTTAAGCTGGTTTTTAAAATGAAGAGGAAAATATGACCTACGAACAAGAATTTCTAAAAGACTTCGAAGCCTGGGTTGTTACCCAAGTAAAAGTAAACGAAACGGCCTTGGCCGCTAGCAAGAAAATCTGGGAAGAAGATGGCGATGAGCGTGCACGTGATGCAAGTTATCGCTATGAAGCCAAATTGGATGCTTACAATTTCCTAATTGGTAAGTTTGCCAACTATCGTGCTGGCAAAGGTTTCCATGATATGCCAGATGGCTTGTTCGGGGAACGTCACTATTAATAGAGGATGAAAAAGAAAATGGCGACAGTACTTTATGGAAAGGTGTCGCCGATTAAAATAGGAGAATACTAAACATGGCTAAAGTAAAAAATAAAAAGAAAGCTTTTAAACACCGTTTGAAAAAACAAGGACTTTTCAATAATGTTAAAGCCCCTGTTCCACCAGTTGCGCCTGTTCCACCAGTGCCACCAGTAGCACCACAACCTGTTGCTGAAACTAAGACAGTTGCTAAGGAAGAAGTAGCAGCTAAAGACCTTAGTCTTGAAGCTTTTGCAGAACTTCCAGAAGTTGAAGGCCTTCGTTCAAACCTTGTAGAGACTCTTTACAATGAAGGTTTGACTTCAGCAGAGGCTTTTGCTACTGTGACTGAAGAAGAAGTTCTTGCCCTCAAAGGTGTAGGACCTGCGACAGTTAAAAAATTGAAAGAAAATGGTGTCAGCTTTAAAGCTTAAGCCTAAAAAAGATCCGAGGTGTAGACTTCGGATCTTTATTCTTTGACTTGGGAAGCATTGTTTGATTAGGAGGACAAGAAAACCACTAGCTTTTTGCTAGTGGTTGATAGATCTGTATTATTTATTTGGATTTTGTTTGGTTAAATTAAGTCCAAAAGGGACCAAGTTTTCTTGATGCCTACGGATTCGCCCCATATTTTCAGTGTGGCGAAAGATAATAATCAAAGCCATGATGGTGAGGACCCCAGTGAAAATAAGGTCATAGCCATCTAGCAAGAAGTGGATGGCTGGAAAGACAGCCAAGGTAATCAGTCCAACAATTGCAGCAGTGACACTTGAAAATGAAATCATGCTGGTTAGATAGAGTGTTAGGGCAAAGACCAAGAGTAGGAATACACAGTAGAGTGGTGCAAAACCAAGAAGTACCCCAGCACTTGTCGCAACGGCCTTCCCACCTTTAAATCCAGCAAAGATTGGAAAAACATGTCCGATAATAGCAAAGAAACCAATGATTAGAGGTGAAACCTCTGTAACACCAAGCCAGATAGGTAGAAGAACAGCCAAGGTCCCCTTGAACATATCAACCAAGAAGGTGATGGTACCAGCAGTCTTACCTAGAACACGAAAGGTATTGGTTGTTCCAGTATTTCCAGAGCCATGCTCACGAAGATTGGTATGGAAGAAAAGTTTCCCAATCCAGAGGCCGGTCTGAATGGAACCTAGCAAGTAGGCGATTAGGATTAACAATAAGATTTTCATGAGATAATTATAGCATACAGCCTAGTAATTGACAAAGTCAGTCAGCCTTAAGATATCTTTTGAACTTTCTTGATTTCTTTTGCAAATTCTTCTGAAAACTTATAAAATAATAAGGATGAAAATTTTGGAGGTCACTCTTGGCTAAAAAAGAAATTAATGTAAATAATTATAATGATGATGCCATTCAGGTACTAGAAGGGTTGGATGCGGTTCGCAAGCGCCCAGGAATGTACATTGGCTCAACGGATG
>ERZ772954.2048-NODE-2048-length-13849-cov-3.257576_pt1 | contig 13849 bp, 10 predicted proteins | sample MGYA00580684_ERZ772954 | MGnify/ENA primary metagenome ERZ772954 (study PRJEB29015, sample SAMEA2737654) | human gut metagenome | biome: human gut; feature: human-associated habitat; material: faeces | place: China | collected 2012 ...
GCTTTTCTTCCCCTTTCATGATGCCTGGTTTCTCACGGAACTGACGTCTTACTTCCTCGATCATCTTGTAGGCAGCTTTGGATACAGACTCCATTGTAAATGCCGAGAAGAGGAACGTCAGCATACCACCAATAAAGATACCGATGATTACCTTATAATCCAGAAGGTTGATCGTCTTCAGTTTCACGGTCTCAGCATAAGAAACGAACAGTGCAAGGGCTGTCAGTGCTGCTGAACCGATTGCAAATCCCTTTCCCATCGCTGCTGTCGTATTACCTACAGAGTCAAGTTTATCTGTAATGTCACGGACAGACTCATCCAGACCGGACATCTCTGCAATACCACCTGCATTGTCTGCGATCGGACCATATGCGTCTACTGCAACAGTGATCCCTGTTGTAGAAAGCATTCCGACTGCCGCAAGGGCAATTCCGTACAGACCGTTTACTTTATAAGATACAAAAATACCGACACAGATCAGAAGCAGCGGGATTGCTGTTGACTTCATACCAACTGCAAGACCACTGATGATCGTTGTAGCAGCACCGGTTTCAGACTGTTCTCCAATTCCCTGTACCGGCTTATAATCTGCAGAAGTATAGTACTCGGTAATATTACCAATGATCACACCAACGATCAGTCCTGCAATGACTGCGATCGCTGCATTCATATTTCCGAACAAGGTCCGGCTCAGTGCCAGAGAAGCAATCATTACAAGCACAGAAGCAGCATAGCTTCCCTTTGTAAGTGCTTTCTGCGGATTTGCATTTTCTCCACCTCTTACAAAGAATGTGCCAATCATGGATGCGATCAGTCCACAGCCTGCAATAGCCAGCGGATAGAGAACACCGGAAACTGCTCCGGCTACCGCACCAAGTGTAAGGGCAGATACCAGAGATCCTACATAGGACTCAAAAAGGTCTGCACCCATACCGGCAACATCACCTACGTTATCACCTACGTTATCCGCGATAACAGCCGGGTTACGAGGGTCATCCTCCGGGATTCCTGCCTCAACCTTACCTACAAGGTCAGCTCCTACGTCAGCTGCCTTTGTATAGATTCCACCACCAACACGTGCAAACAGTGCGATGGAAGAAGCACCAAGGCTGAATCCGGAAAGTACGTCAACGTTCTTTGTGATGATATACACAACGCTGACACCCAGTGCGCCAAGACCTGCAACACACATACCCATAACAGCACCGCCGGAGAATGCAATGGAAAGAGCCTTGTTCATTCCTCCCTCTTTTGCTGCATTTGCTGTTCTTACATTAGCCTTTGTTGCAACAGTCATACCGCAGTATCCTGCGATTGTTGAAAACAGAGCACCTACTACGAAGCAGATTGCTGTTACCCAGCTTCCAACTCCGATTCCGATCAGTACAAAAAGTACGGCTACAAAAATAACCAAGATCTTGTACTCTGCTGTTAAGAAGGCGCGGGCACCTTCTGCGATCGCACCTGCGATCTCCTTCATTCTGTCTGTTCCTGCATCCTGTTTGCAGACCTTCGCTGCGAGGTATGCTGCGAACAGAAGTGCCAGTACTGCTGCCACCGGCACCAAATACATGTAATTTTCCACTCTTTTTACCTCCGTTCATGTATTGTTAATACTTTATCACATTATTTTGCATATTTCAAATAGAATTTTCACTTAGTTTTTTGTAAGTATTATGATATAATAAAAATTTATATAAATGAGATAAAAAAATTTTATATTATCACTTGTATTTTTTCAGTTTCAGACAGCTTATATAATAGGTAGTTTTTTTATATCTCTATTTGGACAAAATTTCCATTTTTCTTTCCAGAAGATTTTTTTCCAATAATTGTTTTTCTGCATTTTCAAATCCAATTCGTTCTATAGTCTCAGCAAAACGTTCTCCCTTTAATCCCTGGTCCTTAAAAAGCAGGATTGCCTTCTCAATAACATCCAGTGCCTCTTCCTCTGACGTAAAGATCCGATTCAGGGCCTTTCCATGAGAAATTTTCTTTCCCCAGCGTCCGCCGATATAGATCTTGAATCCGTAGGTACCATCCGGGATGGAATGGAACGGACATTTTCCCACACACCTTCCGCAGTGTCTGCAAAGCTCCTCATCAATGTGCAGTTTCCCGTCAACGACTTTTGCCACTTTATTTGGACATGCTGCTTCAATAGCACATTTCTTACATCCTTTGCAGGCTTCAATATCAAAATGTGGGATTCTCTGTCCGATGATCCCCACATCGTTCAGATTTGGTTTCACACAGTTATTCGGGCATCCGCCTACTGCGATCTTAAATTTATGCGGCAGCGCAACCTGACGATAGCCTTTATAGAATCTTCGGAAAATTTCTTCTGAAATTGCATAGGAATCCAGAAGTCCATACTGGCAGGTGGTTCCCTTGCAGGATACTACAGGCCGGACCTTTGCTCCTGTTCCTCCTGTCTCCAGATCTTCCTTCGCAATAAATTCCTGAAACTCTTCGATCTTTTCATATGGGATTCCCTGGATCTCCACGGAGAGTCTGGTCGTGTAGGTAAGATTTCCGTTGCCGAATTTCTCTGCTGCTTCCGCCATACATCTGTGCTGTGCCGCTGTCACCTTTCCGTTTACAGTGATCACCCGTGCAGAAAATTCATCGGTTCCCCGGTTATTTAAAAACCCCTGCCCCTTCAGTCTTTTCTCTTCCTCTTTGCTTATAGTTAATGCTGACATATTTCCTCCTCCTGATCTCATCGGCATTCCGATACTTTCCCACGGTATCTTTGCCCTGTATTTTGCAATGTTGAAGTTACTGTTCACTCCTGAACAGTAACACCTGTTGAAATCGTTTTCACGTACCTCTTACTATACCACTTGAAGATGTATTTGAAAAATGATATTATTTTATAAAAATGATAGTTTTTACCTATATATCGATTTACAATAAAAGGAGATTCCACATGACCATCCGCCATCTCACTGTTTTTGTTGCCGTTGCGGAACAGGGCTCCATGAGTGCTGCTGCCAAACATCTTTATCTTTCCCAGCCAACAGTCAGTCAGGCCATCCGGGAGCTGGAAGCTCATTATAACGGCCTTCTCTTTGAGCGTCTGGGAAAAAAGCTTTATCTCACAGAACGGGGAAAGCTTCTTCTTCCCCATGCCCGTGAAATGATCCGCCAGTTTCAGCAGCTGGAAGAGCTGATGCAGAACCAGGGACAGTCTTCCACTCTGAAGCTGGGCTCCACCCTCACTGTGGGAACGTGCCTGACCCCATCCATTATCCTGGATCTGCAGAAAAAAATACCGGACCTTGACGTTTACTCCTTTGTCACCAACACGCAAAATATCGAGCAGAAGCTTCTGCGTTCTGAGCTGGACGCTGCTGTGGTAGAAGGTGAGATCCATTCTTCGGATCTTGTCGTTCTTCCCATCATCGACGACTGTCTGGTTCTTGCCGCCGGAAAAAAACACCCGTTTTACCGCAGAGGACGCATCCATGTCCAGGAGCTGAACAACCAGAAATTTGCAGTCCGGGAATATGGAAGCGGTACCAGACAGCTTTTTGAGGATTACACCCTTCGCCATGATCTGAAGATCCGGACTGCCTGGGAAGCCAACAGTCCGCAGGCACTGCTGAACGCAGTGCTGTATAACCAGATGCTATCTGTTATGTCCATCCGTCTTATGCCTCATGAGATCCGTCACCGTTCAGTCCGGGTCTTCTGCAACGAAGCAGGGGAATGGAATCGGAAATTCAAACTGGTCTATCACAAGAATAAGTTTCTTACCCCTGCCATCTTTGAGCTGGAAAAGATCCTTCACACCTATCAGCAGCTGGAACTGCCCTCTGTCATGGGAGTTCTGGAACAGGAATAAGCAGGGGACTTACCTGATTCAGTTAAAAAACGGCCGCACATATCGTTCTTACGATATGTACAGCCGTTTTTCGTTTTTTATCTCACCCGACAGGGTCGGATCTTTTTCTGAACCGGATATTTAGTTTGATTCATTGAACACTTTTTTATCCAGTGCACCGTTCTGGTGTGCAACGATGGTTGTGCAGACTGCATCACCGGTAATGTTAACCGCTGTTCTGGTCATATCCAGGATACGGTCAATACCCATGATCAGACCAATTGCCTCAACCGGAAGTCCTACAGAGTTAAATACCATGGTCAGGGTAACAAGACCAACACTTGGTACACCGGCAGTTCCTACGGAAGCAAGGGTTGCAGTTCCGATAACTGTCACATAATCCATCGGACTTAAGTGGATACCGAAGGCCTGTGCCGCAAATACTACGGCAACACCCTGCATGATAGAGGTACCGTCCATATTGATGGTAGCTCCAAGAGGAATGGTAAATGAAGAAATCTTCTTGGAAACACCCACTTTCTTGGACAGAGTATCAATGGACATCGGGATCGTGGCATTGGATGTAGCTGTTGAGAATGCAAATGCCATAACCGGGAAAAATTTCTTGATGAATTTTATTGGATTCAGTCCTGTGAATATCTTCAGCAGAATCTGGTATACGCCGAAGCACTGGATCGCCAGTGCAAGGAGAACACCGATCATATATTTTGCCAGCGGGATAAACGCGCTGAAACCGATGTTTGCAAAGGTTCTGCTGATGAGACAGAATACACCGATCGGTGCAAGTGCCATGATCATCATGGTCATCTCCATCATGATGTCATTGAACTGGCTGAAAAAGTTTGCTACTGTCTCTGCACGCTCTCCCATCTTTGCAAGGATCACACCGACGATCAGGGCAAATACGATAACCTGAAGCATGGTTCCGCTTGCCAGGGAATTGATCGGATTGTCCGGGATGATATTCAGGATAGTATCTGTAAGAGAGGTAGCCTCCATAGTCTCCACCGAGGAAGCGGAGGACTGAATAGAGCTCATATCGAGTCCCACACCCGGATTGATCAGATTACCCACAGTCAGAGCAACAGAAACAGCCAGAGCTGTAGTCGCCAGATAAAATACCAGTGTTCTCACACCTACGGTTCCAAGCTTCTTGGTATCACCGATGGACATACTTCCGCAGACAAGGGAACAGAATACCAGCGGTACAACCAGCATTTTCATCAGACGGATAAATCCCTGTCCGATCACATAAAGGATTCCCTCCACGATCACATCTTTCTTGAAGCTGCTGTCAGGAACCAGGTAACAGAGAATGATTCCCAGTATCGCACCTGCGATCAGCGCCACAAAGATCTTCGTGGTAAGACCCATTTTCTTTTTCTGCTGTGTTTTCTCTTTTATATTTTTTTCTTTCATCCTAGTCCTCCGTTCTTTCATCCATATATTCTTTCAATGATGCTTTCCAGTCCGGCATGTCGTACACTTCAATAATACGGAGGATAAAATTATCAAGGACGGCATAAGGCGGTCTGACAGAAGAAAGATCTGACTGCTCTGTCGGCACGGATCTCAGTTCGATCTCCTTTCCTGCAAGGCGAAGGATCTCTGTTGCAAACTCATAGCGGTTGCATACACCGCTGCAGGTTACGTGATAAGTTCCATATTCGTTGGTATCGATAAGATACAGGATCATTCTTGCCAGATCCTTGGCACTGGTCGGTGATCCGAACTGATCAGAAGCAACGGAAAGTGCCTGGCCTTTTTCTGCTGTCTCCAGCACACGGTTTACAAAATTGTTTCCGCCTTTTCCGTATACCCAGTTGCTTCGGATAATGAAATGTTTGTGTGTAAACTCTTTTACATAGTTCTCTCCGGCTCTCTTGGAACGGCCGTAAACAGTCAGCGGATTGGTATCGTCAAACTCTGTATACGGTTTTTTGCTCTTTCCGTCGAAAACATCATCTGTGGAAAGCTGGACGATCTTTGCCCCGCATTTTCTTGCCACGATGCTTAAGTTTCTTGCTCCCAGTGCGTTGACACGGTATGCATGTTCCGGATTCTTCTCACACTCATCGGTATCTGTGATACCGGTGCAGTTGATGATCACATCCGGACGGTTAATGGAACCGAAGTTGATCACTTCATCTGTGTCTGTGATATCCAGCTCATCAAGATCTGTGTTCAGAGTCTCGATCTGCATTGGATCCAGAACATCATTCAGTGCCCGTCCGATCTGTCCGTTGGCACCTGCGATCCATACTTTTAACATCTTTCTACCTCCCTGGTGTAATATGTGTGATACATAAAATAAAGAGACATCGATTTAGATCAAAACCAATGCCCCTTTAACCTATATACTGTAATATATTTTATCAATATCACAAAAAACTGTCAAGAAAAAAGCCCCTGTTTCCATAAGGTTCCTGCTGCTGATGTTACTGCCCACCGGCAGTATTTCCTCAAGATGTTTTTGTGAACAGAATTTACAGAAATCCTGAGGATCGGGAGTTCCATAACTCCCGATTTTGTATTGTAAATTCTGTCCCATGAATTATAATCTAAACAGGAGATCATCTAAAAACACATACAAAGGAGAAACTTATGAAAAAGCTAAAAAAATTAACATCTCTGCTATTTCTGTTCTGCTGTCTTTGCTTCTGTCTGATCCTGTTTCCACAGACAGCCCGGGCAGGCTCTCTTACGCCAACCGCACAGGACAATCTCAATGTCAGGTTACGCCGTACCTCTGATCTTATTCCTGTTTCCGGCGGATACATGAGGGTCTTCCACCAGAAAAATTCTGTCGGCGTTGAATATTACGATAATGATCTGAAGATCAGAAGCAAGCGCAAGATCAACATGGAGCTCCCACTATGGGGTGGCTTTTATGCCGGATCTGACGGATATTATCTGGTAGAAGGCCAGACAAACAACAAAGAAAACGATTCCGCTGAGGTCATCCGCGTTATCCGCTACGATACAAACTGGAACCGGAACGGTGCAGCAGCAATTACCAGTAACCCGGAGCTTTTTGGCGGTGAGGTCCGCACGCCCTTTGACTATGGCTGTGTGGAAATGACAGAAAGCAACGGCAAGCTCTATGTTGTTACCGGTCACGAAGGATATGTGGATTCCTCTGTCGGTCAGGGACATCAGGGCTTCCTTATGGCCGAGATCGACCAGGCAACCATGAAAGGAAAGATCGTTTCCTGCGATCTGTGGCATTCCTTTGCACAGTATATCAAATCACAAGGTTCTTATCTCTACGTACTGGAGCAGAGTGAGGGTTCACGATGTACAAAGCTTTCCAGATACGACAGCACTACACTTGCCTGCACCACCATAGAGCTTTTGCCATACGGAGGCTCACATACTTCTGTGTGGGCACTGGCCTGCTACGCAAGCGTTGACGGCATGGCTGTTTCCTCTGACAGTGTATTATGCGTTGGCACTTCCATCGATCAGTCCAAATATGATAAGGTATCTGAAAACACGCCTCATAACCTTTATCTATCCGTCACACCAATGTCTGACTTTTCCGAAAAAGCAACCACTACCAGGAAGCTTACCAACTTTACAGGCGGAGGAAAAAGCTTTGCGGGCGTAAAGATCACCAAAATAAATGACAACCGTTTTATGATTTCCTGGGAAGAATACGTCTCCGACGATAACAAGAAAAACTCTTCCGCTAACGATCCGCTCTCTTCCAGCACCCTTCATTATCTTTTTGTGGACGGAAAGGGAAAGAGTCTCAGCAAAGAGTTTACAACAGCTGCTCCGATTTCTGACTGTCAGCCTGTGGTAAAGGATTCCAGGGTCGTTTATTATGCTTCAAACTCCAACACCCTGAACTTTTATTCCATTAATTCCGACAACGGAAAAGCTGACAAAAAAACTTACCATATCGCAGGTGACAACGCAACCTGGAATTTCAAAAACGGTATCCTTACGATCTCCGGCTACGGACCACTTTCTATTTCCACAGAGGAAAACCACCGATACCCGGTCTCTTCAACAAAAGGCTGGTTTACCTTCTACAGCGATTCCTCCTGGAAAGCTATCAAAAACCAGATCAGAAAGGTAATAATAAAGCCCGGGATCACAAGTATTTCCGAAAGGGCCTTTGTTTATCTTCCTGAGCTGAAAGAAGTGGACATCCAGAAAGGGGTCACAAAGATCGGAAAAGAAGCTTTCGCCTACTGTGACAAGCTATCCAGGATCAACATACCTGATACTGTTAAAAGCATTGGAACGGATGCTGTGTGGGGCGGCTACGGGTATGTCAACTCTCATGCATATTTTTGCAAGATCCATGCTCCGTACGGCTCTTACGCAGTTACATATGCCAAGAAAAACAATATCAGCTATGCATGCAATATTTCCGATGCAGCTGTAACAGGGATCAAAAAAACATATACCTATACAGGCTCTGACATAAGGCCCGTTCCAACCGTAACTCTTGGAAAAGCAAAGCTTTCTGGCATCAATGATTATCATGTGACATACCAGAACAATAAAAAAGCAGGAACTGCTACCCTGAAGATCATCGGTGATTACCATTTCTACGGAACCATCACCTTAAATTTCCAGATCACTCCTGCAGCCACACCAAAGCCACAGACTGCAAAAACATTCCGGGATGCTTATAATGTCTACACAGTCAACGCCACCGGGACTTCCGTAGCACTGAAGGGACCGCGTTCACGCAATACTGTCACTGCAAAGATTCCGGCCACTGTCAAAGCTAATGGAAAAACCTACAAAGTCACAGCCATTGCAGCCAATGCCTTCAAAAACTGTAAAAACCTGAAACAGGTAACGATTTCAGGAAATATCACAAGCATAGGTGCCGGAGCCTTCCAGGGATGCACAAGTCTTCGTACTGTAAAAATCGGTTCCCGAGTTTCTGTGATCGGCACGAAAGCTTTCTGTGACTGTAAGGCCCTTACCTCTGTCACCATACAGACAGGACGTCTTACTTCCAAAAGCTCAGGTAAATATATCTTCACAAGAGCAGGTCAGAATAATTACAAAAAACTGACCGTAAAAGTTCCGGCAAGCAGGCTTTCCTCTTACAAAAAGCTGCTTCAGAGCCAGGGTCTGTCCACACAGGCCAGGGTTATCAAATAGTCAGGATCGTACCTTGCATTTCCACGCCCCTTATGCTATACTCAGTTTCGCTGCAAAAGCCCGCAAAAACCAAGGTCGTACAGGGCTTACAAGGCGGTCACCGCCTATAAATGTGCCGAGTGTTCGTGACCTTCCACTCGTAAAACAAAACTAAAGGAGAATAAAAAACATGAAAAACAAAGGTACTCATTTTCTGGTACAGGGAGCTGCCATTGCAGCTGTATATGTTGTCCTGACACTGGTATTCGCGCCACTTAGCTTCGGTGAAGTTCAGATCCGGTTTTCCGAGGCGCTGACCGTGCTTCCGTTCTTCACACCGGCTGCCATCCCGGGACTGTTCGTGGGATGTATCATCGCCAATCTTCTTGGCGGTGCGATTCCGGTTGACATCATTTTCGGAAGCATTGCCACACTTATCGGTGCATTCTTTACCTACAAGCTTCGCAATACAGGCAAATGGACAGCCCCAATCCCGCCGATCGTTTCCAACATTGTGATCGTTCCTCTTGTGCTTCGTTACGGATATGGCATTAACCTTCCTATCCCGTTTATGATGCTCACAGTAGGAGCCGGCGAATTTATCTCAGCCGGTGTGATCGGTATGATCCTTCTTGGAGCACTTTCCAAATACAAAAATGTACTTTTTCATAAAAAAGCAGCAGTCTGACTAAATCTGCTGCCCACAAAAAGGAGCCATGAGAAAACAGCAGCATTTCTCATGGCTCTCTTTTATTTTTTCTCTGCGGATTCCTGCAGACTGCGCAGGATCCTCTTTTCCATTCTGGATACCTGTTCCTGGGATACGCCAAGCTCATGGGCGATCTCCATCTGGGTCATGTTCTGAAAATACCGCATATAGATCAGCCTCCGCTCCTTTGCCTCCAGAGTTCCCAGTATCTCTTCCAGAAAAATCCTGTCCAGTACTTTTTCCTGCCGGTTTTCTTTTTCCGGAAGCTTGTCCATCAGAGAAATCTCCGTTCCCTCACCCTGATAGATCGTTTTGTGAAGAGATTCCACCTCTGCACCGGATTCCATGGTCATTACCAGTTCTTCTATGGAAATTCCCATTTCCTCTGCCATTTCTCCCGTCGTAGGTTCCCGCTCCAGCCGGCGTGTCAGTGCTTCTCTCACCTGATAGATCCTGTAATGGTTTTCCTTCAGAGAACGGCTTACCTTCAGTATCCCGTCGTCCCTGAGATAACGTTTGATCTCTCCGATGATCATGGGAACGGCATAGGTGGAAAATTTCACATCATAGGACATGTCAAACTTATCCACAGCTTTCAGAAGTCCGATGCTGCCGATCTGGAACAGATCCTCCATCTCCACCCCTCGTCCCAGAAAACGCTTTGCCACACTGTATATCAGTCCTGTATTTTCCTCAAACAAAAGATCTCTTGCCGCTTTATCCCCCTGGTGTGCACGCCCGATGAGGACAAGAGTACGATCCATAGTTACCTCCTGATGATCTTTTTCATGTGCACTGTAGTTCCACGGCCAACCTCCGATTCCACCTGAAGCTCATCCATAAACGCCTCCATGAATGTAAACCCCATACCGGAGCGGTCTTTATCAGCCTTTGTGGTAAACAGAGGCTCCATGGCTTTTTTGATATCCGGGATCCCGGCTCCGTGATCTGTCACATCTACCTGAAGCTCCTGCCCCCGGAGACGACATTCTACCCGGATCTTATGTATCTCCCCTTCATACCCGTGTATGATGCAGTTGGTCACTGCCTCCGATACTGCGGTCTTCAGATCCGAAATTTCCTCCAGCGTAGGATTCAGCTGTGTGCAGAATGAAGCCACAGCAACTCTTGCCAGTGCTTCATTTACCGGTCTGCTGTCAAAAATGATCGTCATTTCATTTGTGTTTTCCATCATAAACACCCTCCTGTTCACCTGCCGATTTTTTAATTCCACAGATTTCAATATATTTTCCCACTCCGGATAGCCGTAAAAGCTTTGCAATATGACTGTTCACATTGACAACCTGCACACATTTCCCCCTCATGCCAAGTGCCCGGTACCTACCCATCAGCAGACCGATCCCGGAACTGTCCATAAAAACGGTCTCTGAGAAATCAAAAATCATATTTTTTATATAGTTATGTCCAATAATCCGGTCTGAATCTCTCCGGATCTCATCAGAAGCCGGATGATCCAGTTCCGCCGGAAGATGTACAGTCAGCACGGTTCCGGATTTTTCAAAACCTGATGTCATTCTATCATTCCCCCATTTTTGATTTTTTATTCCATTTCTCATGACCAAAGGGTAAAAAAAGAGGAATGCGCCAACGCACATTCCCCTTATCCGAGGTTTCTCCTCTGTATGAATTATGATATTTTTTATTCTGTATAACCTCCATCGTAAGAGGAATCCTCATATCCTCCGTCACTGTAGCTGCTGTCTTCTCCGGAATCTCCGTCAGAGCTCTGTGTATCTTCTCCATCCGAAGCTGCGGCATCCGCTCCAGCTTCAGCTGTTCCATCTGTGCTACTGTCAGCACTAGACGTTCCGTCAGAAGCTCCGCTCTCAATCCCGCTTACACCGGTCTTTCCGCTGATAGTACTGTAAATCCCCTTTGCAGAATCTGACAGTGTATCCACATATACCTTCTGTAGTTCCAGCGCCGCTGTATCCAGATCCTCCTGCTGCATGGCAGTATATGCATTAAACAAAGCCTCATAGCTCTGACTGCGTTTCTGCTCTTCCTCTGCCTGCTTGGCAACTGCATCTGCCGTATCACTGGACTGGGCAGCTTCTCCCTGAGCTTTGGTAAGCTCCACGCTCTGGCTGGAAAGAGAATCACTGTACTGTATGATCTGCTGATTGGCCTGCCTGTAAATATCCTGTTTCACAGCCGGCAGTACAAGGAGCCAGAATGCTGCCGCCCCTGCCGCAAATCCAAGTACCGTGGTAAAGAAAAGTGATATCTTTGATCTTTCTTTATAAGACGACGGCCTTACAACGATTTCTCCTGAAATATTATCATTCTCATTTTTTTCATTTCCAAACAAGCCCTTACGCCGTTTTTCCATCTTTGTGGTAACACCCGTCTGCTCGTCAACTTCACGCAGGAAACGAAGTGTAGTGGTATTGGTCTTGTCGATCCTGGCTGCTTTTTTCAAGGTTCTTCTCGCCTTATTCCACTCCTGATTCTTCATCTGGATCAGAGCAAGAAGATGATACCCCTTGATCAGCTTGGGATTCTGGGACAGGATCTTTTTCAGGCGGATGGCCGCCATATCCTCATGGCCTTCCCTGCACATGGCGAGGGCATTGTTATATTTCTTGATGCTTTCGTTGATTGTTTCCAGTTTGTTCTGGTTTGCCTGAAGCCTGGCAATATATTCTGAAGCCAGATTTCGGTTCTTCTGGATATTCTTGCTGATGACCCACTCACTCAGTGCGGCAACCACCTCACCGGTCTCAAAATATACAAGACCAAGAAGATTTCTTGCACGGATATTCCGTTTGTCATAAGCAAGACTTTGCTTCAGACAGCTGATCGCCCCGGACAGATCCCGGATGCTGGCTTTTTCCAGCCCCTGATTATAATAAAGCTTGGAAAGATAATCCACCTTCTTCTGGATCAGTACATTGGCTCCACAGTGCGGACAATAATCCAGATCTGTATCCGTCAGGAACGCTCCACAGTTTATGCAGTTCATCCACTTCTCCTTATCTTACACGTCTGTTGCTCTTGACCTCACGCAGCATCTCCTGGAGTACATCCATGATATCTGTGATCTCCCGGTCATAAATGACACCTTCTACATCTGCCACATCCAGACATGGTTCAAATTTCTTCAGTTCCTCTTCGTAATCGATCATAAAATTCCTCCACAGACTCCTGAAAAATCAACCAGAAATCCCATGTTTTCTTTTTTCTGCAGACAATTTACTTTTTCAACAAGAGTGTCTTAATCTCTCCCACCAGGTAAAGAGAACCCACGCAGAACAGCATTCCGTCCTCTCCTTTGGCCTCGTGCGCCATATGAAAAGCTTCTTCAATATTATCAGAGTTTCCAACATCCTTACAGCCTTCTTTGCAAAAGATCTCTGCCAGCTCCGCAGACGGCACCTCACGGTATCCCCCAACCTCTGTGGTCACAACTTTACGGAATTTTATCCTGCTGCAAATTGTATGGATCATATCCTGGTAATCCTTATCATTCACAGCAGAAAATAAAAGTGTCAGCGGATACTCCTTCTGAAACCGCTCTGCAGTCTCCACAAACCTGCGCACGCCATCCTCATTATGTGCACCATCCACGATCACGCCCGGCAAAATGGTCTCCATTCTGCCCTGCCATCTGGTATTTGCAATTCCTGCCTGCAACTGTTCCATGGTCACCGGAATCCTGTCTTTCAGCACTTCCATAGTTGTAAGCGCCAGAGATGCGTTCATCACCTGATACCATGCAATAAAAGGAATATGGAACCTGGTATCCCCATAATAATCGTCCTCCAGGGAAAAATCAATGCCGTCTTTATTATTTCCCAGTACCTTTGCTCCAGCCTGAATTACTTTATAAGCCGGACTTCCAAGCTCCTTTGCCTTCGCAGCGATCACTTCTGCCGCATCCTTGTCATTTCCATCATAGATTACAGGAACTCCCGGAACAATGATTCCAGCCTTCTCCCCTGCAATCTCTCTTACCGTATTTCCCAAAAACTGCATATGATCCAGACTGATAGATGTGATCACGCAAGCCACAGGATTCTCTACCGCTGTAGTCGCATCCAGCCTTCCGCCAAGCCCAGTTTCCAAAGTCACATAGTCCACCCCTGCCTCTGCAAAGATCACCATTCCCATAAGAAACAGCATCTCAAAATAAGTAGGATGGTAACTACCTTCAG
>ERZ772954.2056-NODE-2056-length-13825-cov-4.210893_pt1 | contig 13825 bp, 10 predicted proteins | sample MGYA00580684_ERZ772954 | MGnify/ENA primary metagenome ERZ772954 (study PRJEB29015, sample SAMEA2737654) | human gut metagenome | biome: human gut; feature: human-associated habitat; material: faeces | place: China | collected 2012 ...
ACTCTTTGGCGGTCTTATTTTAACACGCATAATATCCCCCTATAAAATAATATGCCAAATAAACATTAATATTTATTTGGCATAAGAAAGACAGGTTATAAAATAACCTGTCTTTCTTTCATTGCTATTTACATTACATTCTAAATCTTATTCCACTTCATATTCGACCGTGGCAAGTTCATTCATTTCGATGTCATACAGAGTTGCCGTAACAGTTCCGCTAGGCGTAAAATCCTTTGGATTCATCACTCTATATTCGCCTGCGCCGTTTGTGATTACCTTTCTGTCTCCGACATTATCTCCGCACTTAAATCTGACTATATAAGAGGCTTCTTCCGTAACGGTAATATAAACGCTGCCGTCTTTATAAGTAATACCATACTCCCAATCTTTCTTAGGCAATGTAATCTTCACATTGCCATATTCAGAGGTATACAGCACCCAACCTTCCGCTGCCATTGTCGCCGGTTTTGTATACTTTTTTGTCCACACTGATTCATCTGATAAATTCGGAATTGTTATTTCTTCCGTCACGTTCGGATAACCCTCAAGTGAACGCACTGCTTTTCCGCTTTCGGTCAGTGTCGGGTCTTCGGATATACTCCAAGCCCCCCACCAATGAGCATAAAGCGTTACATCATCACCGGAAATTTCTTCAAAGTTTTCAATCTTTGTTCCGCCGCCTTTTTCGGTATACCAACCGCCAAACGCAAAATTATTTCTTGTCAAATCGGCAAACGCCTGCTCGCCGTCTGTCCAATAGTTGTTAATGTATTTGCAGCTTGTTATGTTTCCGCCACTATAATTAGGGTCAAATGTAACATTGCGTTCCCTTATATCATTCGGAAGCGGAATAGTCTTCACCACATTCACTATATAAGGCATATTATAATAATCTCTTACAACCTCAATATTATTTCCTTTTTGTCTTATTCGGCAGAAAACAACATCTTTAATATTCTTGATTGCATATGTATAATATTTATCGGTTTCAAAGCTATAAAGATACACTGTGGATTGACTCGTTACAAAGCTCGGTCTAAAGAAACAAATATATTTGCTGTCCTCAGTTATAATATAGCTTGTCGGTTTCGCTCCGTTTTCTTCTGATGAAGGTGTAAGTGTTTCTGTAAAATCAGAAGTAGTTTTCACTTTGTCCATATCAATATAGTAGAATTTCTGAATATCATCATTCCATATAAATTGCATATAAAAACCGGTAAACATATCATATTCTTCATAAGTCGTATCCGTACAATGCGTAGCATAATCTCCATATCCTGATCTGTTCAATACAGTATCACTTACTAAAAAGTACCCACGACTCACTGTGCCCAGCATATCGGGAACAGGGTCATCTGCCGTAACATCAACATGATATTTTTTTCCGCCGATTGTAACGCAGTTCCAAGCATGAAGTTGCGGATCCTCACCCAAATGCACCGGTTTTCTTCCCAACACATACGTTGCCGTCACTCCGACTCTGCCAAGTAGGTCGTTATATGCATTAGCATAACCGTCGCAAACGGCATAACCCTCTACAATCGCCCCGTACGCAGTGTGTGCATTCGGTCTTGATACCGTCACATCATACTGACAATTCATCACAAGCCAGTCATGAAGTGCCAATGCTTTTTGAAGTTCCGTCATATCCTTGCCCTTATTTTTGCCGAGAGCCTCACGAAGTGCTTTATCGACCGCCGCCTCATATATGGTTTCTTTATCTTCGTCCGAAATGACATCTGTTACCGTAACGGCATCTGAAAGCGGGTTCATTGTTTCTAATCCGTCCCAATACATAACCTTGTCGCCGTTTTTTACATTAAGCACCGTACTGCTGCTTTCCGTCACATACTCTTTCACAACCTTTGTAAGTTTTCCGTCCTCGTCATACGATGCAACAATCGCAACACCCGATGTACCGTTTCCGACAACTGCTTTGCCATCCACTACAATAATTGCCAAGTCTGCCGCCGAAACACTCACCGACATAACAAACAAACCTATCAGCACTGCAATTACTGATATTAATTTCCCATAGTTTTTCATATTTATCCCTCCCTTAAACGCAATAATATCACGTTCTTTTATAATAATTATATCAGAACGCTATAATATTTTCTACTGCTTTAATAAAAAAATATACAGGTAAGCTTATTTAAAATAGACTTACCTGTTTCACATTTTATCTTCTGTCGTTCTTTACACCTGTCTTATAATCATAAAAAGAATATGCCTCATTAAGAGCAAAATTTCCTAAAGTTTTAAAGACATCATCTTTAAACTCATTTTGTTTCATTTCGCCCTTTTCATTTATATATCTGTACATTTCGCCTTGATAAAAATACAAATTGTTTTGATTTGCCGCCGAATAAACAAGTCCAAAATACAATACATCATTATTAAAATAATAAATTCGATTATACTTAAAACCGTTTACACCTGACGGAATATCTATTCTCAGAATTTGATCTTCGAGAGTATAATACTTTACACCGCCGTCAATCTCTGAAACCTGAAGTGAACCAATACTTTTATCTGTATTTTCTCTCAATTTATTGATTATGCTTGATTTCGTTCCGACGCCTTTTATCTCAGCCGACGGCATATTATTTTCATATGTATTTGGTATTTCACCGTCATTCAGCTTTACCGCCGACCACTTTATCGCCTCCGACGTCAAAATCGGATTGGCAGGTTTTTGTCCTTGATTGTGTCCGCTTACCAAAAAGTATCCCGCAAAGCCTGACGCAACCGCCAAAAATATAACAGTTACAACCACGATCACAATAATAGCGATTTTATTGTTTGGTTGATACCCCTCAGAATTAAATTGTTGAGATTGTTCATTGGTTTTTACAATTTTTTCACCGGTCATTGGATCAAAGTTATAGTCATCTTTAATAATTTTTTCGCCGGTCATTGGATCAAAATTATAGTCATCTTTAATAACTTTTTCACCGGTCATTGGATCAAAATTATAATCTTCTCTGTTCATATCATTATCCCCCTATCTGACGTATGCACTTGTCACATATCCGACCATACCGTTATAATAAACCTTATCATATCCGTTGTACGAGCCGAGATATTCAACTGCCGCTCCGACAGGAATTTCACAAATGTATTCCGACGGCTCTGACGGTGTTTTTCTTAAATACACCGAATTTTGCACTCCTGAAATATGATAAATCGGATTTCCGCCTGTGTAGACATGAGGATCCGTTGATGTCAAATATTCCGCTTTGGCATAACCGATTTGTCCCTTATATTTTATTTTGTAGAAACCGTTTGTAACATCCTCAATATATCCGACAGGTTCACCCCAAGGGATTGTACAGATATTTTCCGAATTTTCTTCCGCATACTTTCTTAAATATATTGAGTTCTGTACATTAAAAACATACATTGTGAATTTAACCGATACATCGGACGAGCCTGTCGCATGTTGCACCAGTTCAGCAGGTTTGGCATTTTTATTGCCTGCCTGTTGAATTGCAATATTCGCGTCTTCCGTAAGATACTTTGTCATTACAAAGCCTTCTTGTCCGCCATACTTAATTTTTGAAAAATCATCATTTTCCTTTTTTACAAATTCAACCTGCGTGCCAAGCGGAATTGTGGTAATCTGTTCACCGTTTTGGTCCGGAGTTTTCCTCAATGTTACGCTTTCATTCACATTTACAATGTACATAACCGTTGTCGGATTTTCTGTCGGTGCCGGTGTTGCAAGAGTTGTATCGACAACCTTGTCACACAACACATATCCGTCCACGCCGTTTACTCTTATCTTATAAAAACCGCCATGCGCAAGTGCCAAAAAGCTTACCGTTTCATTTGCTTTTGTCTGCATAAGCACTGCCGAGCCTTTATCGGGATTTTCATAAACATTCGTACCGTCATCTAAAATTGTATATGACATACCTTCATTAATGCTGTTTAAACTTACATTTCCGTTGCTTGTATTATTGAATGTTGACGCATACTTTTGATATGCAAAAACAACTCCGCCGACAGACAGCAATGCAACTGCCGCACATATAACGCAAACAGCGATTAATTTGTTCCTTGAATTCATTCCCCTCATCCTTTCGCTTAACAGATTTAAGTTTTTATTACAGATATACAAAATTATATAATAATAATTAAAAATATTATATCATTTTCGACAACAGTTGTCAATATATTCCACAAAATAAAAAACGGTTTAACTTTTTCGTTTAAACCGTTCTTCAAATTTATACCACAGGTTCCATTGTACTTTTTTCAACAGTATATACGCATTGTTTCACCGTTATATCCTTTGTATTTTTACCTGCCATTTTGCAGTCCGCCACCTCTACCACTGCATGCGGCATATTTGTCTTTCTCCAAAGCTGCGGATCAAAAGCGTCCTCTTTATACTTCGACTCAAACACTTTTGCATTACCTTCCGAGCCGAAAAGTATAACTTTTTTATCAAAAGTTGCAAGCCCCTCAACTTCTGTCGGACGGCCCACTCCTGTAAATACTGCTAAAGTTACTTTAAAGAAATACTTCAAATCAACCGAATAAAAACCTCTGTTAAACGGCACAGCCTCAATGTCTGTAAACACCCAAATCACTTCGGCTTTTGTGCATTTAACGTTTATTGCTCTGTCCACAATATCCTGACCGCACGAAGTCAAGTACACGCGTACATTTTCCAAGCAGTCTTTATCCCTGCAACTGTCATATATCTTATCAGTATGTACACACACTGCTTCACGGAAATTTGTATCACAAGGATATTTTCTTTCTCTTCCGCTGTCATTACAGCAATTTCTGTTACAATCAGCCATTTATTATCATTCCTTTCTATGTTTTTGGGGTTTTCCCTTGGTATAGAATATGAAATTCACTGAAAAGTGTTACTTTTACCGATTATTTTAAATTAAAGTCTGAAAATTGCAAACATTTATATTTGGATTATGATATAATATGAAAAGTTTAGAAGTATCACGAAAGGAATTAAAACATGAACAAAATCACAGTAACCACAAATAAAAAAGCGTCTATGTCCGATTTTTACGGTATATTTTTTGAAGACATAAACCATGCCGCCGACGGCGGACTTTATGGTGAAATGATACGCAACAGGGCGTTTGAATTTTCACCTATGGACAATCCGTCATATCAGGCGTTGACGGCTTGGAAACGTATTGAAGAGGGTGGTGCGTCGGTATCGTCATTTGTATCAAACAAATCACCGTTTTCAAAGCGAAATCCGAATTATCTTATTCTTGAAATTAACAAAGCAGGTACAAGAGCCGGTATAAAAAATCTCGGCTATAACAGCGGTATTGCGGTAAAAGAAAATGAAAGCTACAATTTTTCATGCTACGCAAAAAGTGACAAGCCTTGTGAAATAACAGTTTCAATAGACAACGCATACGGTGAAGTCATTACAGAAAAGTCGCTTAACATCACATCAAACGAATGGACTGAGTATTCATTTATATTAACATCACCTGTTGACGATTTTTCGGCAGTGCTTGCAGTCACATCAAATCAAGAATGTAAATTCTGTCTTGATTTTGTATCATTATTCCCCGTTAAAACCTACAAAAACCGTAAAAACGGTATGAGAAACGACATAGCCGAAATGCTTGCGGACTTAAAGCCTAAATTTATGCGTTTTCCGGGCGGTTGTCTTATCCACGACGGCACACTTAATTCCGATGACAGAAACTCAATGTACCGTTGGAAAAACACAATCGGGGCTGTAACCGACAGACCGTCACGACGTAACAACTGGCGATACAATCAATCATTGGGACTCGGATATTTTGAATACTTCCAATTCTGTGAGGACATTGGTGCAAAGCCTCTGCCTGTACTTCCTGCCGGATACAATCCGCATATGGAGCAAGCAGTTCCGCTTGACGAAATTCAGGAATGGATTGACGACGCACTTGACCTTATCGAATTTGCCAACGGCACTGCCGACACGAAGTGGGGCAAAATAAGATGTGATATGGGACACGCCGAGCCGTTCAATCTTGAATATCTTGCAGTCGGCAACGAAGAAGTCGGTCAAGGCTTTTGGGACAGATATGACCTTTTCCACAAAGCTATAAAAGAGAAATATCCGCAAATAAAAATAATCAATTCCGCCGGGCCTTTCCCGCAAGGCGGCGAATTCGAACGCGGTTGGAACAACGCAAAAAAGAACGGCTCTGACCTTGTAGACGAGCATTATTACACATCACCCGAATGGATGCTTGCCAACTGCCACCGTTACGACAATATGCCGTCAGACGGTCCGAAAGTATTCTTAGGCGAATACGCGTCATGGGGCAACACATATTACAACGCACTTATCGAGGCGGCATATATGACAGGACTTGAAAACAACGCACACGCAATCGGTCTTGTATGCTATGCACCGCTTTTATGCAATGTTGACTACATAAACTGGCAGCCCGATATGATTTGGTTTGACAATCACAGAGTATATGGCAGTGCGAATTACTATGTACAAAAAATGTTTATGAACTGCACAGGCAACAATCTGCTTGACGTAAAGCACGACGGTTTTGACAAGCCTATCACTCTTGGCAGTGACAAAATCAGCGGTAATATTGAGATTGAAGCTGACAGATGCTGTGCGGAATTTTACGATATTAAAATCACCGACATCACAACAGACAATGTAAAAACATATGACAATCTATCATTCAACAACGGTGGCAAAGCCGTTATAGACAGCATAGACTCAAATCATTACAAAGTCGAATTTACCGCCAAACGTACTGCAGGCGACAAAGGTTTCCGCCTGTTCTTTGGCAAGTCGGACGATAAAAACTTAATTCAATGGTTTATCGGCGGTTGGCAAAATCAAGACACAGAAGTCAACGCACAAGTAAACGGACGCGGTTCGTGCCTTGACCACAATATTTTCTCCGTAATGACAGGACAGGAATACAAGCTTTGCCTTGAAGTCAACGGCAGAAATATTACTACATATATAAATGGCAAAACCGCAAACACTGCAATCGACAAACAGCCTGTTATGGAGGAATTATACTACACCGCAAGCAGTGACGATAACAACATTTATATTAAAGCGGTCAATGTGCGTGACACCGAAATAACATCTGAAATATGCGTTGAAGGCGTAAACGGCATTAACGCAAACGTAACGGAGCTTTCCGGCAATTCGCTTGATGATATAAACGATTTCGATAATCCGAAAAAGGTATCGCCGAAAACATCGGCTTTAACCGCCGTATCAAATACATTTGAATACACATTCCCGCCGAAAAGTGTTACAATATTTACTATACAGAAATAAAACCATTAGACGACTGATAAAACAGTCGTCTTTTTTTGTAATCAAACCCCAAAAAGCAGAATAAATATAAACAAAAGGGGGTATCCGTATGGAAAGCTTTGAAACTGCTGCACCGATAATAGTTCTTGTCTGTTCACTTACCGCACTGTTATTTTCATTCATCAAATTTTACTCCGTAAAGCGAAAAAGCGAAGGTACGGATATGATGAAAAGCATCAGCGTCAAAATACGCAAAGGTGCAATGGCATATCTTAAACGGCAATACAAAACTGTCAGCATATTTTTTGCGATTATGTTTTTCATTTTGACCGTACTTGCGGCGAAAAGATTTTTAAGTCCGTTTGTGCCGTTTGCATTTTTGACAGGCGGATTTTTTTCGGGATTATCGGGATATGTCGGAATGAATATCGCCACATATGCCAACACACGCACCGCGAACGGTGTTCGTGACGGACTCAACAAGGGTTTAAAAATCGCGTTTGCGTCAGGCTCTGTTATGGGGCTTACCGTTGTCGGTTTGGGGCTTTTCGATATAAGCGTGTGGTTTATTCTTTTGAAATTCGTGTTTAAACTAAGCATAAATGACGTTATGACAGCTATGCTCACATTCGGTATGGGTGCAAGTTCAATGGCACTGTTTGCACGCGTGGGTGGCGGAATATTCACAAAAGCGGCTGATGTCGGAGCGGATTTAGTCGGCAAAGTCGAAGTCGGTATACCTGAGGACGATCCGCGTAATCCTGCCTGCATTGCCGATAATGTCGGCGATAATGTCGGTGACGTTGCAGGAATGGGTGCTGATTTGTATGAATCGTATGTCGGCTCGATTATTTCGTGCGGAGCGCTTGCATCGGCGGCAGGACTTGGCTTTAACGGTGTACTTGTGCCGATGCTTATCGCCGCAATCGGCATAATTGCATCTATTATCGGCACGTTTTTCGTTTCGACAAAGGAAGGTGCAACGCAAAAATCGCTTTTAGGCTCTTTAAGACGCGGTACATTGCGTCAATCCTGTCGGCAGTCGGCTCGGCATTTCTTATTTTCACATTACTCCCCGACAATTCAAATGTATTTTGGGCGGTTATTTCGGGACTTGTCGCAGGAGTGATGATAGGATATTTCACAGAGTATTACACGTCAGACTCTTACAAGCCTACAAAAAACCTTGCAAAATCTTCAAATACAGGTTCGGCGACAATCATAATAGACGGTATCGCACTGGGAATGTCGTCAACGGCGATACCTGTTATTATAATCGGAATTTCGGTAATTATAAGCTACTTTACCGCAGGAGGTATGGCAAGCTTTGAGGACGGACTTTACGGAGTTGGTCTGTCGGCAGTCGGTATGCTTTCAACTCTCGGCATAACGCTTGCGACAGATGCATACGGACCTGTTGCCGACAACGCAGGAGGTATTGCGGAGATGTCGGGGCTTCCCGATATAGTGCGTGAAAGAACGGACGCACTCGATTCACTCGGCAACACGACCGCCGCAACAGGCAAAGGTTTTGCAATAGGCTCGGCGGCACTGACCGCGCTTGCACTGATAGTTTCATACACAGATAAAATAACCGAAATGGGAATTGAACTTAATCTTTCCGTCACTAATCCGGCGGTGCTTATAGGCTTATTTTCAGGGGCAATGCTGCCGTTTTTGTTCAGCGCAATGACTATGAGAGCTGTCGGACGTGCGGCACAAAAAATTGTTGTTGAAGTAAGACGTCAGTTTAAGGAGATAAAAGGATTGATTGACGGAAAAGCAGAGGCTGATTATGAAACGTGCGTTGACATATGCACAAAATCTTCGCTAAAAGAGATGATTTTCCCCGCCGCACTCGGAATACTTGCACCGATAATTGTCGGATTGGTGCTTGGGTGCAACGGTGTTGTCGGTATGCTTGCAGGTGCTTTAATATCGGGTTTTGCACTTGCCATAATGATGGCTAATTCCGGCGGTGCATGGGATAATGCAAAGAAATATATCGAGGCAGGTAATTTCGGCGGTAAAGGCAGTGAAAACCATAAAGCCGCCGTTGTCGGAGATACGGTTGGCGACCCGTTTAAGGATACGTCCGGCCCGTCCGTTAATATATTGATTAAACTTCTGTCTATGGTTTCAATCGTTTTCGCCGCACTTATCGCCACATACGGCGGTATGGGGCTGTTTTAGGCATACAAAAAGGCAAGCCACATAAGTGACTTGCCTTAAATTTCTTATTAGCCTTGTGTATTGTAGCTGTAGTTTGGAGCCTCTTTAGTGATATAAATATCATGAGGATGGCTTTCCTTTAGACCTGCACCTGTAATTCTTACGAACTTACCGTTTTCCTTTAACAACTGAATTGTCTTAGTTCCGCAGTAACCCATACCCGAACGCAGACCGCCGAGTATTTGGAATATAGTATCAGAAACAGGGCCTTTGTAAGGTACACGACCTTCAACACCCTCCGGAACAAGTTTCTTTGAACCTGTTTGGAAGTATCTGTCCTTACTTCCGCATTCCATAGCCGCAATAGAACCCATACCTCTGTAAACCTTAAAACGTCTGCCTTGGAATATTTCAAATTCGCCCGGGCTTTCGTCACAGCCTGCAAGCAAGCTGCCAAGCATAATTACATCAGCACCTGCCGCAACAGCCTTAACAACATCGCCCGAATACTTAACACCGCCGTCGGCGATAACAGGGATATTGTACTTCTTTGCAACTTGGCTTACGTCATATACAGCAGTAATCTGCGGTACACCGATACCTGCAACGACACGGGTTGTACAGATTGAACCAGGTCCGATACCAACCTTAACACAGTCTGCGCCTGCGTTAATAAGTGCCTCTGCCGCCTCGCCTGTTGCGATATTTCCTGCGATTAAGTCCAAATCAGGGAATGCCTCCTTGATTTCCTTAACCTTATTTATGATATTCTTACTGTGACCGTGTGCACTGTCAAGTACAACAACGTCAACACCTGCATCATATACAGCCTTAACTCTTTCCAATGCATCGTTTGTAACACCGATTGCCGCACCGACCAAAAGTCTGCCGTTCTTATCTCTTGCAGAATTCGGATAACGGATAGCTTTTTCAATATCCTTTATTGTAATAAGTCCTTTTAAGTGATTTTTCTCATCAACTATCGGCAACTTCTCAATCTTGTGCTTTGAAAGAATTTTCTGTGCCTCTGAAAGAGTCGTTCCGACAGGAGCAGTTATAAGATTTTCGCTTGTCATAGCGTCTTTAATTTTCTTTGCAAAATCTGTTTCAAATCTCAAGTCACGGTTTGTAATTATACCGATAAGCACGTTATTGTCATCACAAATCGGAACACCTGAAATTTTATATTTACCCATAAGCTCATCTGCGTCTTTTAGCGTATGGTTTTCAGAAAGACTGAACGGATTGGCTATAACGCCGTTCTCACTTCTCTTTACTTTATCAACTTCCGCAGCCTGCTGTTCAATCGTCATATTCTTATGAATTATTCCGATTCCGCCCTCTCGTGCGATTGCAATAGCCATTGACGACTCTGTAACAGTATCCATTGCCGAACTCATCAGCGGTATGTTAAGCGTTATGTTTTTAGTTAGTTTTGTTGTTAAGTCAACTTCGTTAGGTGTAAAATCAGATGCTTGCGGTACAAGTAATACATCATCAAATGTAAGACCTTCCTTAGAAAATTTTTCTTCCATTCTTATAACTCCTCTCATTAGTATTAATTTTATTAATTATAACAAATTTTGCGGTTTTTTTCAAGACCTTTTTTACGTCATTTTAAAGTTTATTATAATTGATTAATATAGTCTGTAAGGCATATTCGCATTGTGGCAATATCACTAATTTTGAAAACTTCGCCCTTTAATCTTGATGAACCCGCAAGTCCCTTGATATACCACGCAATATGCTTTCTCGCCTCTTTTATTCCGCGGCTTTCACCCTTTTCTTCAACAAGCATTTCAATATGTTCCAATGCTTGCGTAAGTCTGTCCTGAGGAGTCGGTTTAAAGTTCACTTTGCCGTTTTTCAGATATTCGTTTACCTGTCTGAATATAAACGGATTTCCCTCGCAGCCTCTCCCTATCATAACCGCGTCACAGCCTGTCATATCAATCATTCTTTTCGCATCCTCGGCACATTTTATATCGCCGTTGCCGATTACCGGAATTGAAACCGATTCTTTTACTTTCTTTATTATATCCCAATCCGCCGTTCCTCTGTAAAACTCTGCTCGCGTCCTGCCGTGTATCGCAATCGCCGCTGCTCCGCCTTGTTCTATAATCTTTGCGACTTCAACTGCATTTATACTGTCATCGTCCCAACCTTTACGAATTTTTACCGTCACAGGCACAGGCGACGCGGAAGAAACTTTATGCACTATTTCGCCTATTTTTTCGGGTGTCTTAAGCAATGCACTGCCGTCACCGTTGTTTACGATTTTCGGTGTGGGACAGCCCATATTTATATCTATTATATCAGGTTTTACCGCCATAACCTTTGGTATCACTTCCGCCATTATATCAGCGTCAGAGCCGAATATTTGTATTGCACAAGGACGTTCTTCGTCATCTATCCGCATTAAATCGGCGGTTTTTTTATCGTTATAGTACAGTCCTTTCGCACTCACCATTTCCGAATACACAAGACCTGCGCCGTATCTTCGGCATATTTTTCTGAAAGGTAAATCAGTTACTCCCGCCATCGGTGCAAGAAATACGTTGTTTTCTGTTTCAAAATTTCCTATTTTCATTGTTTCGCCTTTTATTTTTCCCTTTGTTTTTGATTATATCCAAAACAGACAAGCCTGTGTTGTGTTTTTGGCTTGCCTGCTGTTGTGTTGCCACCACTCCGTCACTTCGTGACATCTCTCCTCAAGGAGAGGCTTTTCGCATGGCTCCCATTGAGGGGAGCCAGCGGCGTAGCCGTCTGTGGGGTGGCTCTTTTCTCTCTTATCTGCTACTCGGGCGACCGATGATCGCCACTACATACATAAAGTTTTGCGTACGGAACGGCACCCTCGACGTCCCTTTTTCGTACCATACCCCTACGAACGTTAAATTATCTTCTTTTTGAGTATTCCAATATTTTATGATTATTTGAGAAGAACTGCAAATTTGCGTCAAAATACAAATGTGAAACTTCGCCCTTATTCATTTCACCGTTTTCGATTTTATTTGCACAATCCCATGTTGTATCGACAATCATCCATCTGCCGTCAACGTATACTTCATTCCATGCGTGATTTTGTTCGTCTGTTGCAATACTTGTGTCTGTCCACGCGGTATCATTACCGACACCAAGTGCGTATCCCGACACGACATTACACGGTATATCAATACTTCTGCACAGCGACGCCATAAGCGTTGCAAAACCAAGACACACTGCCTTACGGCTCTTTACTATATCCGTTGCGTAATACGGCGGTGCCTCGTCACTTGCAAGACTGTCAACGTCATAATACATATAAGAACATATCCAATCGTGCAACGCAAGCACTTTTTCATAGTCGGTCGTTTTATCCGACGTAAGCTGTTCGGCGATAGAGATTATACTGTCACTGTTTGATTGTATAGACGCGGTGTATTTAAGTGCCTCCTTAATTGATTTATCCTTTTCATACATCGCCTTATTATGTTCAAACACAGGTGACTGTTCGATAACCCAACCGCCGTTGCCGTCACGCACAAGTTTTACATAATTATACGCCCAGCTTTCAAACTGTCCGTAAGGCTTATCACCGGTATACACGTCAACACCGACAGATGCGCCGTCCGTTTTCGGAATTGATATTGTTTTATTGAAACTATTTTCGGAATTTGCCGTAATCGAAACCTGTTCAAGCGTTTCACCGTTTTCATCGATAAATGCCACAATCAAATTTGATTTACTTCTTGAACCGACAATTCCGAATATCTGTATTCTGTCATAATCCGCAATCATAGAAATATTTTCGTTCGGATAAAACGAAAGCATAGGACTGTTCTGTATATACGCATTGACCGCCACATCTGACGGATCAATAGGTAAATCCTCCTGTTTTATCATTGCCATAAGCTCGGACGGTGTAGGAATATAATCCGTCACCCTCGAAAGCCGTTCGGACAATGCCGAAACCGACTCCGTAACCTCCGGACAATTTTCTTTAAGATACGGAACATAACTTCCGAAATTCAAGAAAAAGTCTGTCTGCGAATTAATTACGGCTATTCCTATTGCTAATATCAAAAGTATGGCAAAAAATTTCTTTATCTTTTTCATATCATACCACCATACCAAAATCAAATTTTATATAAAAAATGCTGCGACCTAAGTATATTCTTAAGCCGCAGCATCTTCCTTATTGGAGGCGCCACCCAGATTTGAACTGGGGAATAAAGGTTTTGCAGACCTCTGCCTTACCACTTGGCTATGGCGCCGGATACAAATAACAAAAGACGCATATTTTTGCGTCTTTTGTCTTGTAGTAAATGGAGCGGAAGACGAGATTCGAACTCGCGACGTTCACCTTGGCAAGGTGAC
>ERZ772954.2070-NODE-2070-length-13736-cov-3.349243_pt1 | contig 13736 bp, 11 predicted proteins | sample MGYA00580684_ERZ772954 | MGnify/ENA primary metagenome ERZ772954 (study PRJEB29015, sample SAMEA2737654) | human gut metagenome | biome: human gut; feature: human-associated habitat; material: faeces | place: China | collected 2012 ...
TGAGTAATACACATTGTCCAAATGCGTCCGCATTGAAGACCTTTTAATCCATTAAATAGCAATTATATTGTCTGGCTCGGCGCGGTGCCAAATTGTTTTTTATAGGCCCGGGAGAAGGTGGTATAGTCGGAGAAGCCGCTTAACTGGGCGGCCTTCAGGATGGGGGTGCCTTCGGAAATTTTTGTGCGGGCGAGAAGAAGGCGCTTGCTAATGATGTAGTTGTGGATGGTGTAACCGGTTTCCTCCTTGAATTTCCGCATCATGTGATACTTGCTCAGGTAGTATTTCCGTGCAAGGGTCTCAATGGAAAGATCTTCAGTAAGGTTGTGGTTAATATAACGGAGAAGCTCTTCTATCTGGGAATCACTGCTGTAGGAGCGAGTGTCGTAAATGTACTGCTTTTCCAGAAAAATGCGGTTTACATAAACCATGAACTGGGCAAAAAGAGCTGAGCCAAGCAGATCGCTGCCAAATTTTTCGTCTTTTAGGGCAGCTTCCAGTTCGTAGAGAAGCTGCTTTAATTTTTCCTGAGTGTCAGAGTCCAGACGGATCAGATTGTAACTCCGGTCAATCGCCTTCTGAAAACAGCGGAGCAGTTCTGTGGATTTGATGTCGTCGCGGATCCATAGTACAAAACGTTCGTATGGAACCGAAAAATCAATTTCCGGTTTGTGGATGGCGTGACGGTTCACGAGGAGAATGTCCCAGGGCTTCAGGTAGTAGGACTTTCCCTCAATGTGGTAGGCAGCCTTTCCGGAAAGAAAGATGATCACCTTGTGAAAATCATGATAATGGTAGGAAAATTCCCGCTTGGTCTGGTCCTTGATGTGAAAAAGCCGGAAATCCTGCTCCAGATAGCCGGTTTTTTCAGTTGGCTCATTGAAAGAATTCATATGTTATGGCTCCTGTTTTAACTATAGTGTGTATGGAACCGCAAACTTTGTTTGCAGCTACGTTTGCGTAGCGTCATAATTCAATTCTGCGCTTGAAATATGACTTTATTATAAATGAAATACCGCATTTTTTGCAATATATTTCGCAAGTTATTCTATGTACATGGGAAAAATAAACGCTATACTGGATATAAGATGTGATTTGAGAAAAAAGATCACGGGCGTTTCGTCAGAAAGGAATTGAAAACAATGAGAGACAGCATTATCATGACAAAATATCAGGGCTTTGGAAATGATTATCTGGTACTGGATGCGAAGAAAAACCAGCTTCAGCTGCAGGGCAAAAAAGTTGCGCTTCTTTGCCAGCGGGGATTCGGACTTGGAGCGGATGGTGTGCTTTACGGACCAGTTGACATTAATGGAAAAATGGGAATGCATATTTTTAATTCCGATGGAAGTGAAGCTGCAATCAGTGGAAACGGTGTCTGTATTTTTGCAAAATATCTTATGGATAATGAGTATGTTACAGAGAAAAAATTTGCCATTGAGACTTTATCAGGAACAATCGAAGTAGAGTGTCTGAATGCCAGAGCGACAGAGTTCCGCGTAAACATGGGCAAAGCCTCTTTCCTTTCCAGAGAGATTCCGGTAACTGGCGAGGTGCGTGAGGTGATCGATGAGCCATTTACATTTAACAAGAAAGAATACAAGGCAACTTGTCTCACAGTAGGAAATCCACACTGCATTATTTTCATGGATCAGGTATCCCCGGAAAAAGTAAGGGAGCTGGGGCCATATGTGGAAAATGCAGATGAGTTCCCGGAAAGAGTGAACCTGCAGATCTGCCGCCAGATTGATAAAGGAAATCTGGATATCGAGATCTGGGAGCGTGGCTCCGGTTACACAAAAGCTTCCGGTACAGGAAGCTGTGCAGCAGCCATTGCAGCCTACCGAAAAGGTCGGATGGAAAACAGAATCAATGTAAACCAGCCAGGTGGTATGATCCAGATCGACATTAAAGAAGATGGAACTATTTTTATGACAGGAACTGTTGGATATATTGCAGAGATGAGCGTGGCTGAAAGCTTTTTCTCATAGAAAGAAAATATGGTGTATGGCGCACCCAAACGGCCGTGTCTGTGTAGCAAAACGGCTGTTCTAAAACGTATTTGTGACCGCCAGAGGGCGCAAAATGCAGATATGGCAGAAAAGATAAATAAAAATGAAATTTAAAGGCTGCCAAAGGGAAATGATACACAGTATAATTTTTGTGCATCGCGTAGGAAGGCGGTGCAGCAGATGAAAAATCAGACAAGTCAATATGGCAGTTACTTAATTTTCGATGTACGAGAATCCAGGTATAGAAGTAAGAAGACTTCCGTGCCTGGATTTTTTTGCTGCAAATGAGTGTGCTGTCTGTAAGCGATGTCATTATATCTGAAGAGAGGAAAGTAATTAAAATATGGAGACAGAATCAGCTTGTCGGTATACGGAAGCCCACTCTTGTTGATAAAAAAAGTGCAATGTCTAAACTAAAAAAAGATAGACATTTCTAACGCGATTCTGTAAAATAAACAAAGGTTAGAAAATACTAATAATAGTTAAATGAGGAGGAAGAGGATGGCTGACAAAAAGTTATTAAGAAAAATTGCTCCGATCATTATGAGTGCAGCTGTAGCGATGACCAGTTCACCGGTTGGAGTTATGGCAGAGGACTTTACTTCTGGAGAAGCAGCTGTTGAGGTATCTGAGGAGACTACATATGGTTCTGATGAGATTTCAGACGACTATGACGAATCATCAGAGGCTGACGGTTCAGCAGATTTTGCTACAGACACAGAGGATGGTTTTGAATCTGGAGAAACTGCAGAAGAGGAGTCTGGATTCGAGGATGGCGAAACCGGAGACACAGAAGATGCTTTTTTAGCAGACACTGAGGGCGAAACCAACAATGAAGCGGGAGCTTTGAAAACAGTGGAGGATGGTCAGATCGTACTGATGAACATTCCCTATGAAGCTTTTTACAGATCTGAGTTGAAAAACAATGATGTAAAAGTAGATGCATTTACATCCGCGACGAAAGCAAAAACAAAGATGAGCGGCGTGATGAATGGAAATGCTGCTTATCATACAAGCGCGGAAGGAAATGAACTTGCAGGTGTTACTTTTCCGGTAAAAGTGAATAAAGCTTCTGATTTGAAAAATTTTAAACAGATTACAGACAGCACTACTATAGAGATTATTACGAACATGAAAGGCCAGGTAAGTACTAATACATATACGGGTGCAGCGGCTCTTATTGAACAGCCAAGCTATACTTATTATGTTCCGGCAGAAACTCCTGCATATTACAAGGAAATGAGCGTAGATGAGAACGAAAATATTTCTTTTGGCGCTGTTCAGGGAATGTCCGAACAGAATGTTAGTGTGAATGCTGAATTAAAGCTTAATTCCAAATATGGAGATTATCAGCTTGAGCTGGATGAGACAGCAGTAAAGGCAGTAGTAAATGCATCTAATGGTGATAAGATTTATGGTGTAATCATCAATACAACAGACGGAACCACTTATGCACTCCGTCATCTTGAGAATATCTGGAAAGGAAAAGAACTTGCATGGAGCACCGGCTTTACAACAGAATCTCACGGTTGCCCAATAAGCTCTGACCACTACAAATCCATGATGGGAAAAACTATTTCCAGCGTAACGTACTATACGGATAAGGGGGAAATTAATTTTGATATTCCAGATACTTATGTTCCGGTAAAAACAGGTGTCAGTGCAACCGTTGACAACATCAAGGTAACAGATGCAGAGGTTAAAGTTGAATTATCTGAAGCACTTCCATCTGATTATTCAAAGAAATATGCAGTTGATGATGTGGAAGCAGCGACAACAGAGACAGGAGTAAAGGTTACAAATCTTACACCTGGAACACATACTCTGACAATTTCCGATGCAAATGGAAAATATGCTCCTGTCAGCGCTACTTTTACAGCAACAACAGATACTGTAATGGCTTCCTATGATGAGTATGAAGGAAAACTGGTTGCTGCGGCAGATATTACCGCTGAGCAGTTTGTTGCATTTACCAAAACAGTTTCAAAAGTAAAAATTGGTGACCAAGAGTATGCTGCAAGCGGAAAAGGTGCTGTGAAGATTGTTCAGGAGGATGGAACTCTTGATTATTCTAAAACAGCTGTAAACGATGGAGATACAGTAGTTGTAAGTGCTGCCGGATACCCAGATGTAACATTTGTTTACAACGAAAACGTATATGTATACGCAGGTCTTACATGGGCTGAGTACTGGGCTTCCGAGGATGTATACAATGCAGACTCCACAGCTTCTTCTGAAGAAAAAGACAGAAGAGGTGAGTCAGACCTTGGAGCATTTGATGCTGTAACAAGAGCAACTGCAAACCATGGCCTTCACAGAGGAAGCTTCCAGGCAATCGCGGTTCTTAATGGAAAAACAGTTTCCCACTGGAGCGCAGACGGAAAAACAGTTTATTATGCCGATGGAACATCAGAAGTATTTAACCGGAACAATGTAACCGGATATACCGTAACTGGACTGAAATATGTACCGGTTGAGATTAAGAGAGCTGACCTTGCTGCTTTTGCAGAAAGCCATGCAATTGTAAAAAATGGCGGACAGCTGATCGGCGGTTATGGCGAGAAAGAACTGAAATCCTATGAAGCTGTTGCAAATGTAACTGCAAATACAAATGGTTTGAAAAAAGTTACAAAAGCTGAAGACGGAAGCTTTGTAATCGGAGCAAGACAGAACGGAACTGAGTCTGGCATCAAAGATGCAGAGCTGAAAGTGGCAGACGGAATTACAGCAACTGTAAAACCTGGAAATGGTTCTTATGGTGAGTTCCTGAGAGTTGACCTGACTGGAAACTATGGCGATCTTGGTGCACATATGCAGTCTGTTGAGTGGGCATATTATGGAAATGATTCCACTTATACAAACAGACTTGCAAACTATGGAACAAAATTTGCAGCTGATAACTGGATGCATAAAATGATGGGTATCCAGCTTGGTCTTACAGAATCTGGAAGATGCAAGCTTACGGAAGGAACTGACGGAACTGGTTACTGGATCCTTACTGTTCATGCCCTTGGATACCAGGATTACGTTGTAAAATTCCAGGCAACAGCTGAGAATATTGCAAAACCTGCAGGTGATGCAGATTCCACACCACTGGAAAACATTATCGCAGAAGCAAAAGCCCTGAACGAGGCTGATTATACTCCGGAGAGCTGGGCTGCTGCAAAAGACAGCATTGCAAATGAGCTTGAAGAGTGCGAGGAAATGCTTGCAAATATTAAGAATCAGACAACTTATGGCGTAGAAGAGCAGATCGGACATTTAAGAGAAGCTCTTAACATGCTTGTAAAAGCTCCGGCTCCAACCGCAACACCGGCACAGCCGACTGCAACACCAGCCCCGGCGCAGCCGACCGCAACACCGACCCCTGCACAGCCAACTGTAGCACCGGCCAAAGGAATTACAGCAACTGCAAAAGCTTCCACAATTTACACCAAAGGAAAAACCTCTACAACCATTACTGTTGTAAAAAATGATGTAACTGGAAAAGTTAAATTTACATCCAGCAACAAGAAAGTAGCGACTGTTTCCTCCAAAGGCGTTGTAAAAGCGAAAAAAGCGGGAAAGACAACCATTACTGTAAAGGTTGGAAATTACACTAAGAAGGTAGTAATCCAGGTTAAGAAACCTTCTCTGAAGCTTGCAAAATCTTCTGCAACAATCAAGAAAGGCAAAACAGTAAAAATCAAAGCAACCGCAACACCATCCGGAAAAGTAACATATAAGTCCAGCAACAAGAAAGTAGCGACTGTTACTGCAAAAGGTGTTGTAAAAGGTAAGAAGAAAGGTACTGCAACCATCACTGTTACAAGTAATGGAGTATCTAAGAAATTCAAAGTAAAAGTAAAATAATGATTACAAAGCTTTTACGATAACAAATAATACTTGTGCAAAAACAAGGAAAAGGAACGGGGGCCGTTTTTAACAGCCCCTGCTTTTGCTTGTAAAAAGAAACTTATTTTGCTACATATTTTAACAGGAGACAGCATGAAAAAACGAGACAGTGATAAGAATCCTTTTGAAAAAAAGAATCTGGTGAAACTTGCTCCGGCAGCAGTGGTTATTGCTGCTGTGGCTGCAGCAGGTGCTCAGGCTGGCAGCAGTGGAAAAGAAGTGACTGCTGAAACCAGAGAGGTTGTAAAATCCCAGGATCTGGAATCGCTTCTGAAAACAGCCTATTCCTATGAGGCAGCAGATGACGAGGCAAAAGAGGAGAGTCTGCTGAAAGCAGGCAAAAATACATCATCATCTTCAAAGAAAAAAACCTCCAAAATTTCAAAGAACAAAAGTGGTATAAAAAAAGGAAGCTCAAAGACCCTTCCAGTAAAAACGGCTGCATCTTCAGGGGTAGGTCAGGGCTCCACCACTACACCAACTACAGAAGTTCCGGAAGGCGGCTATAAAGATGGAACTTATCAGGGCAGCGGTACTGGCTTTGGAGGAACGATTACCGTACAGGTAACTGTATCAGGTGGGAAAATCACAGCTGTTGATATATTGAGTGCCTCTGGAGAAACAGGCTCTTATTTTGCCTCTGCACAGGGCGTTGTAAGTAAGGTTTTATCAAGCCAGTCCCCGAATGTGGATGCAGTCAGCGGTGCAACTTATTCCTCAAACGGGATTATCCAGGCAGTACAGAATGCCCTTTCACAGGCAGGAAACAGTGATTCTGCCACACCGGCTGCCACACCAACTCCAACGCCAACGCCAAAACCTGCAAAGAAACCGAAGAAAGATACTTCTGTCAGCTATAAAGATGGCGTATATGAGGGACAGGCAGAAGGCTTTGATGGAATCGTAACGGTAAAGGTTACAATAAAAAATGGAAAAATCAAAAAAATAAGCAACACAAATACAGACACACCTGAATTTTTTAATAAAGCATGGAAAACAATCAAGTCCAATGTGATTTCCAGACAGAGTACTTCTGAAATTGATACTGTAAGTGGTGCAACATTTTCTTCCAATGGAATTCTCGGAGCTTTATCCCAGGCTCTTTCAAAGGCTGATCAATCAGGAACTACAGACTCAAAGGAAGAAGATATAACTCCAACCCCGACTACTGTACCTGATGAAACTGTAACACCAATTCCAACGGAGATTCCACATCCTACCAAGACTCCGGATAATCCGTCAGATGAACAGCCAGTTGTAAAGCTTTTGAAAGATGGTACCTATACAGGGTCTGCAATGGGATATTCTGGAAAGGTTAACATAACACTGACAATTAAAGACGGAAAAATTACGGAAGTAACCAATACAAACTCAGATACCAGAAGCTTTTTCAATAAGGCATGGAGATCCATACAGCCTAAAATACTGGAAAAGCAGAGTACAGAAGGAATTGACACTGTAAGTGGTGCAACATTTTCTTCTATGGGAATTCTGGATGCGTCCAAAATAGCATTGGAGCAGGCAAAAAATACAGAGGTACAGCCTTCAGTAACGCCAGAGCCCACTGAGGCGCCGGATTCCACCGAGAAGCCAGAACCCACAAATACGCCAAAGCCGACTTCTGTTCCGGAACCAACGACTGCACCGGAGCCTACAGCTGTACCAGAGCCTACTGAAACGCCAGCGCCAACTTCTGCACCGGAACCGACGGATACACCGGAGAATTCTGTGACGCCGGAACCGACAGCTACGCCAGAACCCACGCCTGTGCCTGCTGGTGCATATACAGATGGAACCTACACTGGCATTGGAGAAGGCAATGACGGACCAGACAGTGTACAGGTTACCGTAACAATATCCGGAGGACAGATTGTGGGAGCAACTTATTTTTCCTATGATGATGAAGAATATGCAGATACAGCCTGGGAGGGAATTCTTGGACAGGTTATGGGAAAGCAGTCCGCAGACAGTGTAGATACAGTATCTGGATGCACATATTCCTCCCAGGGATTTATTCAGGCATTTAGAAATGCATTAAATCAGGCAAAAGGAGCATAACCCATGAAATACCAGAGTTTTATTATGAGAGTTTTATGTCTGCTTCTGATCGTTGGTGTCGTTCTTGGCTACAACTTCATGCAGAAAAAAGATAGTGATACCGAAAAAGACCAGCAGATCGCCAGTCTGACAACCAGAGTGGAGGCCTTGGAAAAACAGCAGGATGAGATATTAAGTGCCCTTGAAGAGGCTGCAAAAGCGCAGGAAGAGGCGAAGAAAAAGGCAGAAGAGGAAGCGAAGAATCAGAAAGCCCAGACGGAAGAAGCGGCTTCCGGGGATGCTTCCGAGGACGCGAAAAAAGATGACAAAAATACAGATGAGACAGAGGCTGAGGACGCTTCTTCTGAGGAAGAAAGTGAAGATCTTGTCTACAAAAACGGAACCTACACAGGAGACGGCCAGGGCTTTGGCGGCAATATCCAGGTTCAGGTTACACTTGAAAATGACACGATTACAGACATTCAGGTGGTAAGTGCACCAGGCGAAGACTCTGCATACCTTTCCCAGGGACAGGGCGTGGTCAGTACCATTCTGGCTGCCCAGAGTACAGATGTTGACACCATTTCCGGAGCAACCTTCAGTTCCACTGGAATTATCAACGCTGTAAATGATGCACTTGGAAAGGCGGAAAATCAATGAAAAAGAGACAGAGAAAAATCCGGCTGATCCGTGTCGGCATCCAGCTTCTGTTTTTCATTTTTGCTCCGGCACTTTTTTCCACAGCATTTGCAGGCGTGAAGTCCGTTTTTCAGGCAATCGCAGCACATCAGGCAATCAGCTGGAATTCCTTTCTGGATGTGACTGCCGTGCTGCTGGTGGTAACCTGCCTGTTCGGACGGCATTTCTGCGGATATGCCTGCGCATTTGGTTCCCTTGGGGATGCATTGTACGAGCTGACTGTGTTTATCCGCCAGAAGGTTTTTCATAAAAAAGGCCGTCACGGATACTCAGAAAAAGCCATCCGCATTTTGCAGAAGGTGAAATATATCTGGCTTCTGGTGCTTCTTGTATCTATCCTTACCGGCTGGTACAGCAAGCTTCAGGGCATGAGCCCCTGGGATGTGTTTTCCATGCTCACCGCTGGCAGACTTCCCGGCGCTGCCTACAAGGTGGGGATTGTGCTGCTGATTCTGCTCATGATCGGAATGTGCACTCAGGAAAGATTTTTCTGCCAGTTCCTCTGCCCAATGGGCGCAATTTTTGCTATAATGCCTATAGCGCCCTCTGCGCTGTTCAACCGTGACAGAGGCACCTGTCCGGCGAAATGCGGAGCCTGCAAAAAGCGCTGTCCTGCTCATCTGGACATTGACGGTGATACCCCTCTCTCAGGAGAATGTATCTGCTGCCACGCCTGCCAGGGAATCTGCCCGAAGAGGAACATCCGGATCGGGATTCCGAAGGCGAAAGATGAGAGCCTTTTTTAAACACGAGCTGGGAAAAGATGGGCGAACGCTATTGGAAAATAAGAGAAAATAAAATCAGAAAGAACAGGATATGAGTAAAAAAAGAAGTAAAGTAAGATTTCAGAATGAAGTCGATTTAATTAAGGTACATTATAAAAAGCAGTCCAGAGGTCAATCACTTACCTGCTTGGATATGTTTAATGGGAGAAGGCATTTGAGAAAGAGAAGTGCGGCAGGAATCCTCTGCGGCAGCCTGCTTCTCACTGTCATTTCCGCTACAGTACTGGGAAAAACAACTACAGTTGTTTATGCATCTGACATAGAAAAATACACCAACGCAGATTTCGCAATGGACACGGTAGTTTCCGAAACCCTTTATACCTCAGGCGAGGACATCAACACTCAGATTGGCGAAAAGCTCCGCGAAATGGAAACCACCCTCCTTTCCTGGACAGAGGAAAACTCCCAGATTTCCCAGCTGAACAATGCTGAGGGCAAGACCATGGAAGTCTCTGATGATCTTGCCGCCGACCTTGAGAAAATCCGCCAACTGTCCCAGGATTCCGACGGTGCTTTTGACCCCACCCTTGGAAAGATCATCCGCCTGTGGAACATTGACGGCGAGAATCCTCATGTCCCGGACCAGTCCGAAATTGACACTCTTCTTCCCGAAGTGGGCTACGAGAAAATTCAGGTGGACGGAAACAATGTAACCCTTCTTGATGGCTGTACCCTGGATCTTGGTGCCGTTGGAAAAGGCATGGGCTGTGATTTGATCATGGATTACCTGCAAACCCAGCCAGATGTCTTCGGTATGATCCTAAACCTTGGCGGCAGCAGTGTCATGACCTACGGCGAAAAGCCCGACGGCTCCTCCTGGAAAGTAGCCCTCACCGATCCCCGTGACACGGAAGGCGGCTATCTTGGAGCCATTACCCTGGACGCCAACCAGTTCCTTTCCACCTCCGGCGACTACGAAAAATACTTCATAGAAGATGGAATTCGCTACCACCACATCCTGGATCCAAAGACCGGTTACCCCGTCCAGAACGGTCTCACCTCCGTCACCATCGTCTGCGACCAGGGCTACCTGGCCGATGGTCTCTCTACCGCCTGTTTCGTCCTTGGTATGGACGCCGCGAAACCCCTTCTGGAGAAATATGGCGCAGAAGCTGTATTTGTAGACGAAGATAAGAATGTATATGTGACAAGTGGATTGATGGATAAATTCGAATTAATGAAAGACGGATACACAGTAAACGAAGCATAAGTTGTCCATGATAGATTCGTAGAAAATGATAGCTTACGGAATAACGAAAAGAGCTCCAGAGAATAGTCAAAAACTATCGCTGGGAGCTCTTTTTCAACTAACAGCATTTGGGCTGAATATATTCAGCCCAGATGCGTACGGTGGTAACATCTCACGGAATTCTCTTAAGAACTTCCTTCGTCAGCACTCCAATCAGCAGTCCTGTAATCACTCCCGACACCATCAGCGCCGGAGCATAATAATACAACAGTCCCACCGTATGCGTTGCCGGAATCGCCACCAGCAGCTGACCGATGTTATGGGAAACGCCACCAGCCACACTTACACCCAGCTGCCCGAATCCAATCTTATTTTTCACAAAAACCATCACAATCAAACTAAGGGTCGCCCCCGCCAGGCTATACATAATACTGGAGCCGCTTCCAAACATAAAACCGATAATAAAAATTCTCACAATGGAAACCAGCGCCGCTTCTTTCCACGTATACCTCTCCAGCACAAAAAGCACCGCCAGATTTGCAAGCCCTAGTTTCATTCCCGGAATTCCCGCAAAAAACGGAATCAACGATTCCACATACCCGAAAATAATGGCAATGGCTGCAAACAGCCCAAGATACGCTGTCTTTTTCTGATTCATCACTTACACCACTGCGTCAAATCCACTTTCGGAATCCTGTGAATCTGAATCGCCCTCTCCCTGAATGACTACTCTGTTTGGCAGGCACACAATATATCCGCCTGCACTGCCCACTGCCGGCTGCTTCATGCAAAGATGATCCGGGCAGTCCGCCTCTGTCATCTTTACCTCGCCGTCCTTAATTTCACACACATTGGTATCCCCAATCTGGATCACCTGATCCTCCGCCAGTGAATAAGTCCCATAAAGTTCCCCATCCACCGTAATCTGGATCGACCCATGAGTTCCATGTGGAACCGCATAAACAAAAATACAAAGCACCACTGAAATAACCAATAGTGCACCAATAAATACCGCTTCTTTCTTCTTCAAAAATGATACCTCTTCATTAATAGCTTTAACCAAAATCATCATATCATAGAACCATGTTCCACAAACGAACCATTAGTTTATGATATAAGAAATACAGAGATTTTTCAACCTATTCTAAAATCCATTTTTGAGAAAAAATCGCAACAGAGAGAATGCCTGTTATTCACAAAGAAAACGGTAACGGGTGGCTATTCCTTTCCACACCGCTTTTTATTGTAATTTCCCACGGAATATGCTATTGTATAGTTTGAAAGTCTGTGTGCCGTGCGGATCGCGGGAATGATTTTTCAAACACGTTCCAGGCCGGCGGCATTGTTGAAGAAATGTAACGATTCAGAAAACACTGGACAGTTACACAGAAATATTAGAAAGAAGGTGAAGCTATGGTTGAATTAGACCAGTTCAAGAGCATTCTTGCAACATACACAGAACCATTAGTGGAAGTGAGGGATTCACTTTGACCTGGCTAACAAAGAAAAGCGGGTTGAAGAATTAGAGCGCGAAATGGAAGCGCCTGATTTCTGGGACAATGCAGAAATATCCCAGAAGAAAATGAAAGAATTAAAGGGTATGAAGGACGACATGGAAACCTATCAGAATCTGGTAACCCAGAAAGAAGATATGGAGACCCTGATCGAGATGAGCTATGAGGAAAATGATCCGTCCATGATCGAAGAAATCCAGGAAATGCTGGATGAGTTCCAGGCACAGTTTGACAGTATCCGTGTGAAGACACTTCTTTCAGGAGAGTATGACGGCGAGAATGCCATTATAAAACTGAATGCAGGAGCTGGTGGAACAGAAGCCTGCGACTGGTGCAGTATGCTGTATCGTATGTATACACGCTGGGCTGAGCGCAAGGGCTTTTCAATTGAAGTTCTGGACTATCTGGACGGTGATGAAGCTGGTATCAAATCTGTTACCTTCCAGGTAAACGGAGAGAACGCATACGGACTTCTGAAGTCTGAGAAAGGTGTTCACCGTCTGGTACGTATTTCCCCGTTCAATGCGGCTGGAAAGCGCCAGACCTCTTTCGTATCCTGCGATGTAATGCCGGATATTGAGAAAGATCTGGACGTAGAAGTCAATGATGAGGACATCCGTATTGATACCTACCGAAGCAGTGGTGCCGGCGGACAGCATATCAACAAGACCTCATCCGCTATCCGTATCACTCATTTTCCAACAGGAATCGTGGTACAGTGTCAGAATGAGCGTTCCCAGCATATGAATAAAGATAAGGCTATGCAGATGCTGAAGGCGAAGTTATATCTTCTGAAACAGCAGGAGGCAGAAGCCAAGCTTTCCGGAATCCGAGGTGAAGTAACGGATATCGGCTGGGGCAACCAGATCCGTTCCTACGTTATGCAGCCATATACCATGGTCAAAGATCACCGTACCAATGAAGAAACCGGAAATGTAGATGCAGTTATGGATGGTGCCATTGATATCTTTATTAATGCATATTTGAAATGGATCGCACTTGCGAAGAGACCTGCAGAACAGCAATAAAAGCATGCTGCTGTTCACGAAGGGAACGGTACCAGCTTCCGGATTATGTCTGGATACAGCGGCTGTAATGGCAGAGATTTGCAGGGCGCAGTGAAAGTGGAAGGAAATGCAGGATGCCAAAGACAACAGATAAGAATAAATATTTTGTAGTAAAAGAGCGGGCTGTGCCAGAGGTGCTTCTGAATGTAGTTGCAGCGAAGAAGCTTCTGGAATCAAAGCGGGCAGCTACGGTTCAGGAAGCTGCAGACGCTGTGGGAATCAGCCGAAGCTCTTTCTATAAATATAAAGATGATATTTTTCCCTTCCACGAGGAAGCCAAGGGAAAGACCATCACATTTATTATACAGATGGATGATGAGCCGGGAATTTTATCCAATGTTCTTCGGGCTATTGCAGAAAACCATGGCAATATTCTGACCATACATCAGAGTATTCCCATCAGTGGTATTGCCACTCTTACCTTAAGTGTGCAGATCCTTCAGGGAGAAGGGGATGCTGAGGCAATGGTGGATGACATTGAACAGATGGAAGGAATCCATTATTTAAAAATTTTAGGCAGGGAGTAAGCATATGATAAA
>ERZ772954.2079-NODE-2079-length-13688-cov-4.217854_pt1 | contig 13688 bp, 10 predicted proteins | sample MGYA00580684_ERZ772954 | MGnify/ENA primary metagenome ERZ772954 (study PRJEB29015, sample SAMEA2737654) | human gut metagenome | biome: human gut; feature: human-associated habitat; material: faeces | place: China | collected 2012 ...
TATAGTTACGTTAAAACCACAATATGCTGCCTGAAATGCAATCTGGCTTCCCAGCACCCCACCACCAGCAACTACTACATTAGAATATTTCATAAAAACACCTTCCTTATCTCTCTTTCAACCTATTCATATTATACCACAAGCAGAACTTTTATCTCAATAAGGAAATCATTCCCCTGTATTCTTGCACTTATATCTCCATTCATACGCTCCACAAGCTCTTTTGCAATAGATAAACCCAGTCCGGTTGAGGCTCTGCCTCTTGCCACATCTGCTTTATAAAAACGTTCAAACACATGGCTTAAGTCAATATTTTCAGGATGTTCCGTATAATTGCTGATTTTAAGCAAGGCGTGATTATCCTCACGGGTAAGCTTGATACTTATATTCTTTTCCCCATGATCAAGACCATTTTTTATGACATTCTGTATAACTCTCCTTAAGCCCTGCTTATTACCTGATATGTACAGCATTTCCTCAGTAATACTAATATCCGGGCAGATGCCCTGCTTCTTCCATTCATCATAATAAGAAAATACAGCTTCTTTTAATATTCTGTTCATACAACAATCCGTAAGCTCCAGCTTATACGAATCATTTTTCAGCTTAGTGAATGTAAAAAGCTCCTCCAGCATTTCATTGAGGCTGTTAAGCCTTTCTCTGATTATATCAAGATATCTCCTCTGGTCATCTATATTGTCACATTCCTCTATAAGCTGGAAATACCCATCCAGCGATGTAAGCGGTGTCCTTATATCGTGTGAAAGATTAGTATATGTATCTGCAATCAGCTCTTCTTTTTTTCTGTACTCATTTCTTTCTTTTTTACGCAGGTCAAGAAGCTTATTCAATTTATCTGAAAGCTCACCTATTCCCCCCATATCTATTTCACGTTGAATCAGCTTGTTACTATCGTGTTCCATAAGAAACGACAACTGGCGGCAGATGTCCTTAATCTGCCGCTGGTATTTCCACATAATAAATGCCTGTATAATAATTATTACTGCTAATATTCCAATAATAATCCTCATCCTCTAAATATCCCTTTTCTGAAAAACATAACTACTTAATGACAGCATTATAATAATAAATATAACTGCCACACACATTGAACTAACAACATCATCCCTGCCTGCATTCATAGGAAGCATTGCCATCCTTCCAGTTACTGTATACTTATAGATGCTGAAGTTATGAAGTCCCTTTCTGTTAACTACATAATCTATAAAGCCATACACAATGCTCATTATATTCATGGTAAGACATACCGACAAGGTCATGCTTATGACATTGTTCTTAATTATAACTGCTATTGCCATACATATTAACACAAATGCATAATGAAGCGTAAGTTCCGTTAAGAAATAAGGTATAATCTCCTTCCAGTTACCCCACACCACACATTTAAACGCAAGCATATTCGCTGCTGCCTGGAATACAAATATCCCTGCAAAGGTAATTGCTGTAAATAAGGCAAGCACAACTGCCCTTGAAACAATAAGCATCCCCCTTTGTGACACCTGTCCACCAATATTCTTAATATAACCGCTCTTAATATCTGCTGTTGCAAACATAACCGCAAATATTACAAGAAAAAGTGCATAAAATTTTCCCTGTGCATTAGAAAAGAAAACATCCATTACCGTAACCTTCTTCCCTGGCTCCGTAGGTAATTCCACTCTCATACCAAGATTGACATTATCTGTATTCTGCTGCGAAAGCTGTTCCTTGTTGCTGTCATCTGCCTGTTGTTCCTCTATGTCTTGTGCATTTACCACATCAACTGTCTGACCATCAGTATCTGCCTGTCTTTCCACTGCCTGCTGTTGCTCCCACTCTTTATTAACTGCATCATAATCTATTTTTGAAAGAAATGAGGTAAGCAGTGCTGATGCCATCAATATAATCCATATTACATACATACTCTTTGTACGAAACATTCTGTATACATCCATCTTTATCATATTAAGCACGATTGTCACCCCCTGTAAGCCTTAAGAAATAATTCTCAAGTTCTTCACTTGTAATAGATATTCCCTTAACTGGAATTCCCGCCTTTGCAAGCTCCATGTTCAGACTGGCACTTTCTCCCAGTCTTTCAAATATATGAATATGTTCTTTATCTATAACCTGATAGCTGCTAAAGCCCATATCATCAAGCACAGGAATAGCCTGCTTAGGATTATCAAGCGTAAGCTCTATACGCTCACTGCATTTTTTCATAAGCTCTTCTCTTGTAAGCTCCTGCACAAGGCATCCATTATGAATAATGCCATAATCTGTAGCAATCTTTGATAATTCCTCCAGGATATGACTTGAAATGCATATTGTCATACCTCGCTCCTTAGCAAGCTTCTGGATGGTTTCACGCACCTCCACTATTCCCTGCGGATCAAGTCCGTTAATCGGCTCATCAAGAATAAGCAGGTCAGGCTCGCCCACAAGTGCAAGAGCAATTCCTAAGCGCTGCTTCATTCCAAGCGAATAATGCTTTGTTTTCTTTTCTCCTACAGCATCAAGACCTACTGTTTTTAACAGCTCTTCTATATATCCTTTTTTCTTAATTCCTGTAAGCTTACATTTAATGTTCAGATTGTCAAATGCTGACATATTGCCATAAAGTCCGGGAGCTTCTATAAGACACCCTACTCTTGAACGTACCTTTTGTAAGTCCTTTCCTTTATACCCAAACATTTCTATTTCGCCATAAGACGGTGTTGACAGTCCGCTAATCATCTTAAGACAGGTCGTTTTACCGGCTCCGTTTCTTCCAATAAAGCCATATATCGCACCCTTTTTAATGTGCATATTTACATCATCAACCGCCCTGTGTCTGCCATACTGCTTAGTCAGATTTCTTGTCTGCAATAATAATTCACTCAAAGCCTTCTTCTCCTTTTCCTAAATGCTCTTATCCGGGTGTTTGCGAAACTCTTACAACCACATAAATTCTGGTTAATACATTCCGCAATCACCTATCTGCTCTTATCATAAAAAATAAATCCTAATCAATCGCAAATAAATAGTAAAAAAAGAGTAAATTATTCATGCAGGCGATATCCAATCCCCCATATTGTTTCTATATATTCATCAGATGTAACGGTTTTTATTTTCTTCCTGATATTGCTTATATGCACATCCAGTGTCTTTGTTTCACCCATATATGGCTCATCCCACGCATATTCAAATATATCCTCCTTGCTAAACACCTGCTTCGGGTTTTTAAGCAGCAATTCCAGTATTGCAAATTCCTGTTTTGTAATCTTAGGAAGCACCCTGCCACCGATACTTACCTCAAAGGTAGAGCGTGTAAGCACCATATCCCTGAACTCAAGCCTTCCGCTGCCTTGTCCTTCCTGTATACCAGCCTTTGTTTTTACTTCCGTTTCTGCTTCTGTTTCTGCATCTGCTTCACTTTTTGTTTCTGCCTCTATATGACGAAGCTGCACCTGAATACGTGCCAGTACCTCTCTTATCTCAAAGGGCTTTGTTATATAATCATCTGCTCCGTCTGTCAGCACTCCGATTTTATCATCTATACTATCCTTTGCAGTCAGCACAATCACCGGAAGCCTTCCCTGCTTTCTTATCTCTTTTAAAACCTCTTCACCACTTGCACCAGGCAGCATTAAGTCAAGCAGTACAAGCGTATAAGCCTTTTCTTTTATATCCAGAAGCAGCTTTGCCTCCGTTCCTGAAAATGCCTGTTCACACATATAACCTGCCTTCCTAAGTACCTCGCAAAGAAGGTTATTAATATTTATATCATCCTCTACAATTAGTATATTAGGCATAATTTTTACTCCTGTATTTTCGACATTTTATGTCATCAACATATTAATATTATTATGAGTATATCATGCAATTATAAAATTTACAAACTTATTTTTTTATTTGTTTTAACAATTTACATGCAAATGCTATTTTTATTTTACTTTTTAGTAATAAATTTTAACTTGACGTAACAGCTTATATTTATTATACTCTAAGTATAGTATGAATCATACAGAAATGGAGGAGTTTCATGGATAACTATACACCAGATCCTTTTAATGATAATTCAGGCAACAACCAGAATAATAATCAGAATAATAGTAATAATACTTCCGGCAACGGAACTTACGGCAGCTATAATGATACATATGATGCCAATTACAGACCATCAGATGACTATTCAAACAATAGTTCAACATCCGATAATTCTGACGGCAATAATTCTTCTGACAACAATTATTACAATAACAATTCCGGCAGCAATAATTCCAATAACAACAATTATGGCAACGGATATAATAATTATTATAACAACAATGGCAATTCCGGTTACAATAATGGCTATAACAGCTATGGTAATAACAACGGCTATAATAACGGCTACAGCAACAACAATGGTTACAATAACGGCTATAATAACGGCTACGGCAACAACAACGGCTATAATAACGGCTATAATAACGGCTACGGCAACAACAATGGTTACAATAATGGTTATAGAAACAATGGCTATAATAACTACAATAATCAGTACGGAAACCAGTATAACAACGGATATAATCAATATAATAACGGATATAACCGTCCGCCATATCCATCAAGCCAGAATGCACCATCTTTTGGCACATGGCTTACTCTGAGTATATTGTGTGCCGTATTTTTAAATAAAATATGTGGTGTAATCGGAATAATATTTATTATCATGGGTAACAACGCTTTCAAAATCGGAAACTTCGATGATTATGAAAAACAGCTCAAAAGATGTAAGATTGCTCTTCTGGTAGGTCTTATCCTCGGAATCTTAACAATCGTATTTTATGTTTTTGCTTTCATTAATACATCAGGTGACATGTCTATGTATTATTAATCATTGAAATTAAATATATTAATTCATTGAAAACAAAGGCACAGCTTACAGAAAAACTTCTGTCGGCTGTGCCTTAACTTTTTGTTCTAAACTTTTAGGGTTTTAATACATTTTCTCTTTGCAAACAACTGTTGCACCGACAAGTGAACCGGCACTTATAAACATAACAGCAAGCCAGAATATAAGATTGCTGTTGTCACCTGTTTCCGGAACTGTCTGTACAGGAACAGGAGTATTATTCGAGATGTCAGCAGGATTTTTCTCAATTTTCTCAATTACAGTATTCTCATTGCGTTTGTAACCGCAAACCGAACACTCCTCATGTTTAAGTCCTGTTGCTGTTTCAGTTGCTTCTTTGTCAACTTTCCATTCAAAAGTATGCTCTGCCAAATCTTTTACACTTCCGCTCTTATCAGTACATGAAGCATCACTACATTCATGCCAGTGATTTGTTTCGTCATTGTTCCACTCACCGTATGTATGTGTATGAGCAGGAGCTTCATCAACTGTTACCCTCAAATTAAAATCAACTGACTGACCGCTGCCGCAGTCATAAGTATAAGTAACAGATTTTGCATTTTCATTAACGGTTAATACATTACCGCTTACCGTTCCGCCTTTCCAGTTGCTTGCTTTGCTCACATCAAAGCTTCCCGGCAAATCAGAAAGATTGATTCTACGGTCAGAATCGGCTGTAATATTATAAATATTATACTTACCGCTAAAACCATTTATTAAAGTATTATTACTTAAATCTAACGATGTAAGCTTATTATCGTTACAACGAAGCACCTCAAGGTTTGTATTATTGCTCAAATCCAATGCTGTCAACTTATTGGAAAAACACTCAAGGCTTTTTAATGCCGTATTTTTACTTAAATCTATAGATGTAATCTCATTGTGCCAAAACTCAAGATACGTAAGCTCTGTGTTATTGCTTACATCAAGTTTTGTAAGTTTGTTGCCTTCATTGCTTCCGCAGCTAAGATAAGTAAGTGCTGTGTTTTTACTTACATCTAATTCAGACAACTGATTACTTCCGCAGTCAATCCTTGTAAGAGCTGTATTGTTATTTACATTCAACTCTGTCAGTTGATTATACGAACAGCTAAGTTCTGTAAGGGCTGTGTTTTTGCTTACATTCAATTCCTTTAATTGATTGTTTGCACAAGCAAGATAAGTAAGAGCTGTATCTTTACTTATATCCAATTCTTTCAGTTGGTTATTTGTTACGGTAAGTTGACCAAGAGCTGTATTGTTACCCAAATCCAATTCCGTAAGCTCGTTATTTGGGCAGTAAAGCTCTGTCAATGCTGTATTTTTACTAACATCAAGCTTTGAAATTTTATTATGACCGCATTGAAGCCTTGTCAATGAAGTAAAATACTCAATTCCTTTCAGGTCAGTTACATCTCCGCCTTTCGATGAGTCCCCGTTTATTGAAATACTCCTAATATTTGATATTTCTGTGTCACTTAAAACGCCATCGTTATTTTTATCATATTCCGCAACTTTCTCCCTGAACAAGGCGTCCGGAAAATTTGTTTCGTTAATCGCAACGCCGTTTTCTGTGGCAGAAGCCGTTGCTGGCAACAAGCTTAATGTCATACACAGAACAAGAAAAATCCCCATACATCGTCTTTTCATTTTGTTTTGCTCCTTTGTTTATTAACATTTTATTAATTTTTTCTTAATTAATTATACTCCCCGATTTGTATATTGGCAAGAATAATTCATGACATGTTACTTTCTGCCTGTCACCTTCCGCATAACAACATTTGTTATGGCATATGTGGCAATATATATTTCAAGAATCACAACAAATCTTTTTACAAGACGAATTATAATCCATTGCCCTATTGTAAAAGACGGATTACACCCCTCCATGAAAGTAAGACTCATAAGCGGAGCTTCAAGGTACGGCATACCATACATTGTATACATAGTATACATATCCATGCCGTATATAAAGCAAAACAGAATTATTGTAAGCACAGCACCCGTTAAAGCTCTGTGTATCTGTATCCAGCATCTTCCGTGCCTTGAGGCATTTATTATATAATTCATTCCCGTTCTGTATTCAAGCACAATATTTTCAGCAACTATAAGAATTATTGCGGCAGCAAGTGCCAAAAACAGTACAGTCTCCCTTATAATCGAATATTTTCCAAAAATCTCCTCATAGCCCCTGTCCGAAATCATGTAGCCGTCTACTCCGTATTTTTCGTTAATTTCCTGCAAATACTCCTGTTTTTTCATGTATTCTGATACCCTGCCAAGTTTAACCGCATATAACGAAACTGTTGATGAGCTCTCTGTAACCTCCTCAAGCGTTGCTTCTCCTGCATTGTAACGGACCATACAATCTTGTGCATCTTTAACCGCACTCTGATAATCATTTAATCTTTCATTAACCATATCGGTTATATAATGATATTCTTTTCCGCCATTGGTAATATAGATATTATCAAGTTCTTTTGCGCTGTCAGAAAATGTCATTTGTCCGTATCTCACAAAATAAACCGCCAAAATCGCCAGCACGCCTATAACAATCAATCCTCTGCCTGTTATAAGCAGTTTATGGAATTCCTTTGCCGTAATCGAAAATCCCGACAATAAATGCTGATACATTTCCCATATTTTATCCGCAATTCTTGCAAGCACTGATTTTTTCTGTTCCGGTCTCATATATACGGTTCCAAGAATTCCTCCCGCACATGCGGCAATAAAAAGCACCGTCGTAACTGTCAGCATTATATTTGATTCGGAAACCACAAATGTTCCTTTGCCGCGATTGGCATACGTGCTTATTATATCATTAACCTTTAACAGTCTTATAAGATTAATCTGCTTAAAAATGCCATATACGCTCTGTGACTGTATTTTTTGATACAAAAACATTTCCACACCCATAAATACCGCAATTACCGTAACCGCTATATTGCGGTGCCTTATAAAAACAAATGCCATCCATACAATCGCTGTCAGCGTAAGCACTGCACAAAAACTATATAAAAAATCATATATTATATATTCAAGCTGACTCATCGGCAATGAAAATCTCGAAAAGCTTTCAATATTCTGAATCGGTGCATTAATTGACGCCGTTTTGTATAATATAAACGATGTCAAAAATGTTGTAAAAAACAAAACTCCCGTAATTATAAATGCAGAAGCTGTAATAATCATTGTCCTGTTAAACGCAAGTTTTGCCCTGCCGCTTTTTGATGTATGAACAATGCACCACATTCCGTTTTCCCGTTCGCCGAAAAGTTCATACAGGACAAACACATTAAGTATCAATGCCAGATAATAGATATAATAATATGTAACAAAACCGCTTACTGCTTTATTATCGGTAAGATAAAGCTGTACGCCCTCTACCCGTTTGAAATCCTTTGCCGTCTTTTGAATATTGTTATATGTAAATGACTTTTTATCTGCAAATATCGAAAAACTCTTCAGGGTATCTGCGTTATTTTGTATATTTTTTATATCTTCAGGATATTTTACTATGTATTCTAATTGTTCTTTTATTTTGTTTAACTGCCTTGAATATACAGTCTGCTCCTCCGGTTCCAATTCGTCATATTTACGTTTTATTACGGAATCACTTTGTATATTGGCAATTTCCAGAGCTTCCTCGGGCTGCATATCCGACAGTTCTCCGATTATCCATTGACGGTAATGTGTCTCCTGCCTTATATCGGACATACTTTTACCCTCGGAACTGCTGTATACAAACAAACCGATATTTAACAGCATTGTCACTGTAAATACCATTATAAATTTTATGCCAAAAACCCTCTTAAACTCTTCCATAATAAGTTTCTACTCCGCATTTTCCCAAACACACGCACCGTTTCCGAGACTGCTCTTATCTATATAAACAAGCTTATCACTCTTTGTCCCAAATAAATATTTTTCATCGCCGAAATATAAATTCTCTATTTCATTTCCAAGCTTAATTGTATCTATCTGTTTTCCCGTCGTATCAACAACTTGAATTTCACGTTCAACGGTCTTAGATAAATCTGTCGTACTTCCCATTCCGCCATTACTCATATAAATATATCTGCTATCATATGACATTACCGCAGATACCATATTTTCGGACGCCTTGTATATGAGTTTATTATTCTGTCCGTCAAGCGACTGAGAATACAATCCTTTTCCAACAACAAAATAATATAACATTCCGTTGTCAGCATCGACACAGAAATCACATATATTCATATCCGAAACCTTTTTATTCTCACCGTCGGTATAATCATAATAATAAAGCTGAAAATTCATATTGGCTTTTAATGTCTGCTTATTTATGGAATACTGAAAAATTTTGTAAAAAAGTTTATCTCCGTAACTTCTCGCTCCCATCACAGCACTGTTTTCACCCTCATATTCGACTATATCCTGTGAACTTCCATCTGAAATATTTATTTTTTTAATTATCTCTTTACCGCTTTCAGAGCTTCCTATATGACCTATATGGTCGTACGCATATACATATCCGTTATGAAACACCATAGAAATTGATGTTATCCTGTCATTTGCAAACAAATTGGCAACATCTTTTCTGTCGCTTCCGTCAGCCTTAATACTTACAAGCTTAGCCATTCCGCCTTCCACACGTACAACATATATATTATTTTTGTAATAATAAATCGGAGAACTCAGATATTCATCGGTATCCAGCCAAGCATTACACGTTTTTGAATTATGACTGCACTCTGCTTTCGCACATACCGGAACAGACCTTTTTGATGACTCGTCAAAATATTTCACTAAAAGGTCCTTTCCGTCATAATGCAGGTAATAATATCCGTTTTCCGCCTTTGAAATGCTGTGAATATCAGGATTCCAATAATTCTGCTCATCACCCGACAATTCACCTACATTCATATTTATGCCTGACTTCTTCCTGTTAATTGTAAAAATCACCGCCACACATACCACTGCTGCCAATACTGCTGCCACTATGTATTTTATTTTTTTGCTCATAAATACCCCTCCGCTTGTTTCTGATTACATACTCTAAAACACCTTTTGTTTTCCGATAGACACACTATATTTGTATTAAACATATCACCTGTAGTCAAAACATTCAAGTTTTTTGTAGCATCTTGTAATAAACAGTAAGTTTTTTCATAAACAGCGGTATTTTTTTATATACATTCCACCTTTTTAGCCACATTACATATCAGTAAGCTCTTTTACACCTCAAATCTGCAATCTGCCGTCTCTATCGTAGACGGGCGGTGTGCTATCATAAGGATAAGCTTATCCTTTTTCACCGACATAACAGTTTTGTTTATATATTTTTCCGTCTCATTGTCAAGTGCCGATGTCGCCTCATCAAATATGATTACAGGTGCATCTTTGAGAATTGCTCTGGCTATTGCTATTCGTTGCTTCTGACCTCCCGAAAGTGTATTTCCTCGTTCGCCCGCGGGTGTTTCGTATCCGTTTTCAAGCCCCGATATGAAATCGTGTGCTCCCGCCTGTTTTGCCGCATTGTAAATTTCTTCATCTGAAGCATTTAATTTTCCCATTCTTATATTTTCCTTAATCGAACAGTTAAATAAATACGGTTCCTGCGGTATATATGCGATTTTATCACGCACATTTACAAGTCCGAGCTCCGTTATGTCAGTTCCGTCAATAAATATGCGTCCTTTCTTTGGCTGATAAAATCCAAGCAGAAGTTTTGCAAGCGTACTCTTTCCGCGGCCTGATTCTCCCACCAGTGCATAACTTTTTCCGCTGTCAAAAAATGCACTGTAATCTTCAAATATATTTGTATTTTTACCCGCGTAACCGAATGTTATATTTTTAAATTCTACCGTATGGTAAGCTTCGCTGTTTTTTTGACAAATATTATCTTTTGCATTTTCTTTATCCTCGCCGTAAAAATTCTCGTTCGGAGTATCAAGAAACTCGAGAACACGCTGTGCATTTACAAGCCAGCTTGACAGACTCGGTATATACACACCCATGAGCAGAAAATTATACTGAAACGCTCCGTATATTGAGTACAGGCTTATAAGATTTCCCAGTTTTCCCCCTGTTTTGGTTGTATATAATATTCCAAGTGCAAGAAAAACCAATGCCCCTATAAGGTCAAATGCCGCTCTCAGTGCCGAAATCAAAGCCTCTGTCCGTCCCTGGATTTTCATGTTTTTACCGCAATTTTCATTGGCATTATTATAAGAATCGCTTATAACTTTTTTAAGCGGAAACATTCTTATTGTTTCCATTCCCTGAAGCATATTTGTTACGGATTTGCTTATTTCTTTATTTGCATCTGAAATTTTGCGGCTGTATTTTTCAAGCACAGGTATCATCACAAAATTTAATGTAAGCGAAATTATACATAAAACAAGCAGACCCGCCGTAACAGGAGGGCAAAGAACAAACATAGGTATTATGCAGACAATAACCATAATAACAGGCATCATGACACGCCTTATTCTTGAACCGAACACTCCAGATGCCATGTTTGTATCATATGTAAGTTTCGACATAAATTCTCCCGTATGATGATTGTCATAGAATTCCATAGGAAGCGACAGAGCCTTTCCATATACAGTATTACGCATATTCGCACCTGTCCGCTTTGCTTCGTCGTTATACAAAACAGCCAGCAATGTCTGTATAATAATTTTAAATATTATTGTATAAATTATATATTTTACCAGCGGAGTGTCACGCAAATTTCCTTTTGACACGGCAGTGTCCGTAATTATACCTATAATTCTTGAAACCAGAACTACCGAAATTCCATCTGCAGCTCCCATTCCTATTATTTCCGCAAAATAAAGAACCGCACGAACTCCCTGAAATCTTTTTATCAGTTCTTTTAATATTTTAAAATTATTCATAGGACACCTCATCTTTCGTATCGTACAGCCTTTTATATATTCCGTTTCCGGCTATCAATTCATCATGCGTACCGCTTTCGGCTATAACACCGTTATCCACAACATATATACAGCCTGCATTTTCTATTGTATTAAGTCTGTGTGCTATCGTAATTATTGTATGATTTTCTTTAATTTCTTCTATTGCCTGTTTTATTTTTTCTTCATTTTCAATATCCACGGACGCTGTCGGCTCATCGAATAATATAAGCCTGGCATCTTTAAGCAAAGCCCTTGCAATCGCTATTCTCTGCTTCTGTCCGCCCGAAAGCATATTTCCCCGTTCCCCCGCATCGGTATTGTAGCCCTGAGGCATTTTCATAATATCATCGTGAATTCTTGCTTTTTTGCAACATTCGATAATGCGTTCCATACTTACCGATTCGTCTCCGCAGGCAACATTCCACGCAATCGTCTCTGGAAACAGATAAGTATCCTGCGAAACAAGTGCTATATCTTTTCTTATTAAATCAATATTTTCTTCTCCGATTCTTTTTCCGAAAATCTCCACTGTACCGCCGTTTACTTCATACAAACCGCAAATCAGCTTAAAAATCGTGCTCTTTCCGCCGCCCGATGAACCGACAAAAGCAACATTTTTTCCCGCTTCTATATTAACATTGAAATTTTTTAAAACATTATTTCCCTTAACATACGAAAATGTAACGTCTTTAAATACTACTGCCACGTTATTGTTCTTCCCGGTGTTATCAGCGTTTACAATATTACTGTTCTTCCCGGTGTTATCGGATTTTTTAGAAAAATCTCCTGTGTTATCCTCGGAATTTTCCATATTTGTTTCAACAGGATAATTCATCAGCTCTTTGAGCCTGTTTTTTGAAACCAAATCAATTTTTGCATCAATAATCATATAGGGAAGATTGCCAAGAGGCTGCAAAAGCCTGTCCATAAAAAGTATGAAATATGTCATCCCGCCCACAGTCAGATTTCCCGACAAAACTCTGTGTAACGCAAATATACTCAAAATAATATAAGGTGCCGTAGATACAAGGCTTCCCGTAGCCCAGCCTATTGACGAAATTGCATTTCTTCTATATTCAAATTTTAATATTATTTTTAACGTATTTTTTATCTTATTTTTAAAATAATTTTCAAGGTTAAAACTTTTTACAACACTGATACCGTTTATGGCATCATATGCGAGTTCATTTACTTCATCGTTATATTCAGTATGTTTTCTCGTAAGCTTTGACACCATATTTCCCGTAAAACTTGTGATAACCGCCATTACGGGTATAATAACAAGAAGCAGAAGTGCCGTCACTCGGTCAACTTTTATAAGTGTAATAAAAATCGTCACGCTTGTTATTATTGTTTTTACTATATCAGGAAGAAGCTCCGAATAATATTCCGAAATTTTAGCCACATCATCAATAAAATTATTAAGCACTCTCGCCGACAAATGCGAGTCAAAATATTTAAACTGAAGCTCCGGCAGCTTCTTTCCCGCCTCTCTTCTGAAATCAGTCTGCATATTTACCGCAAATACTTTTGTCGCATATGTCTGAATATATGTAAAAATAAATCCCGACGCAACAAGAACGGCAACATATATCCAGAATTGTTTATTGATATACTCCGAAATTGTATTATTAAACAATGCGTCTATCGCCTGCGATATTTTTGTATTTCCCAAAACTAATACTTTTGTTGCGATATACGCACTTAATATTTCAATAAAAAACAACGGAATATTTTTTATGAAAATTTTTGTAAAAATATTTTTATTCTTCATCTTATGTTATTCTCTCCTTGCATTGTTCTTTAATAACATTTTATAATATAATTATATAAAAAACATTCATTATATTATTAATCCTATTAAATTATTTAAATTAGGATCTTCTTCAAAAATTACAGGTGGAGAAGAATTATTTGTATTATCT
>ERZ772954.2083-NODE-2083-length-13649-cov-3.952038_pt1 | contig 13649 bp, 9 predicted proteins | sample MGYA00580684_ERZ772954 | MGnify/ENA primary metagenome ERZ772954 (study PRJEB29015, sample SAMEA2737654) | human gut metagenome | biome: human gut; feature: human-associated habitat; material: faeces | place: China | collected 2012 ...
ACACAGCGGCGGCTTTCCCTTGTTCAAGTTGCTGCATCATTTCAACGAAACCGGGGGAATAAACAGATGGAATATGATCATAGGTTTGATAACGGAATATATCTGGATGCTGCATTTATAGAAAGAAAGCTTGGTGCATTAAAGTTTGCCTATGAGAAAAATAAAGAGAAAGCATCAGTATTCGGCGGTCCTGCTGTTATGGAAGTTTTCGGGGAAGAGCCGTTTGAACCTGAAAACAGGACGGAGTGTATGACACTTGATGATAAACAGCGTGCATTATCAGTAAAATATGACAGGGAATCTTCAGAGATAGTCAATAATTATATAAAAGGAGAGGAACGCAGTTTTACAATAATTGCATATCCGATTCCTGAAATAGGAAATGATTACGAAAAAATATTTGATGAGACTGTTAAAATAAATACGCTTGACTATGATGTGTATTGTAAAATCCAGAAAAATATTATTGATGCACTCGATAAGGCTGATTATGTAGAAGTTAAAGGCATGAATGGCAATAAGACAGATATATGTGTCAATCTTATGAAAAAGACGAACGCTGAAAAGCAGACAGTATTTGAAAACTGCCTTGCTGATGTAAATATACCGCTTGGAGAAGTGTTTACCTCACCAGTGCTTGCAAAAACAAATGGCGTAATCAATGTAAGTGAAGTGTATCTTAATGATTTAAAATTTAAAAATCTTTCAGTTACATTAAAAGACGGAATGGTCGCAGATTATACATGTGATAATTTTGCTGACGAAGAAAAAAACAGGGAGTTTTTTAAGGAAAATGTATTGTATAACCATGAGACACTGCCAATAGGCGAGTTCGCAATTGGAACAAATACAACAGCATATGTAATGGCAAACAAATATGATATTGTATATAAGCTTCCGATTCTTATAGTAGAGAAGATGGGGCCGCATTTTGCACTTGGTGATACATGTTATTCAAGGGCTGAAGATATAAAGGTTTACAATCCTGACGGAAAAGAAATTATTTCAAAAGAAAATGAGATTTCATCATTAAGAAAAACACAGCCGGAAAAAGCGTATTTTAACTGCCATACTGATATAACAATCCCTTATGAGGAAATTGGAAGCATAACAGCGGTTGAAATTGACGGCAAAAGAACCGATATAATCAGAAACGGAAGATTTGTACTTGAAGGATGTGAAGAATTGAATCGTCCGTTTGAAAAATAAAACTGTAGTTTTATAATAAGTGATTAAGCAAAAAGTTGCGTTTATATTAATAGAGAGTTATAATATAACAATAAAATATAAATCCAATGGGGTGATTTTATGAGAATTCAAGATTTTTGTGACATGAAGAAATTTGAAGAAATTATGAGTAATTGGGCGAAAAGCACAGGACTTGCGACGGTTGCAGTCGGAGATGACGGCAAGTATATAAGTGAGTGCTATAATTTTACTGACTTTTGTATTAAACTCACAAGAGGAAGCAATGAAGGACGTAGAAGATGTGAAAAGTGTGACCGCGAAGGAAAAGGCGTATATCCGTGTCATGCAGGTCTTATTGATTTTGGTATTCCGATTACACTTGATGACGGAACTGTACTTGGAAGCATAATAGGCGGACAGGTTCTCCCGGAACATCCGGATGAGGATAAGTTCAGAAAAGTCGCTGATGAAATCGGCGTTGACCAGGACAAGTACATTGAGGCACTTGGAAAAGTTAATGTTAAGACAAGAGAAGAGATTGAGGCGGCAGCTAACCTTCTCGGTGATGTAATTAACATGTATGTGAGAGCCTGTTATTCATCAGCACGCAGTGAGAGAATACTTGATAATCTGAAGAATGGTATCAAAGAGGCTGCAGAACAGATTGAAGTTGCCAATGATAATACAAAACAGATAGAGTCATTTGGACATAAACAGAAGATACTTGCCCTTAATGCAAGTATAGAGGCTGCAAGAGCAGGCGAAGCAGGTAAGGGATTTGCTGTAGTTGCAGAGGAAGTACAGAAACTTGCACAGGGTATGTCTGTAGTAAGTGTTAATATCAGAAAAGCTCTTGATGAGGTTACACAGACGATTAATAAACTTAATCAGTGATAAGTACATAAGTACAATATGTTTTAATAATAATCAGTTAAACTTATAATCGGATGGAGAACAATGGCTGGAAAGATTAGTAAAGACAAGAAAAAATATATTATAGCCGGGATTTCGGGAATTTTAGTAATTATATTGATATTAACGGCATATAGTATTAATAGTGCAAAAAATGATAAAAAACCGACAACAGATGTAAGCGTTGAAGATTCTGACAAAAAAGTTAAAAGTCAATCATCTGCATCATCAGATGGAGGACGTGTTGCATCTACGGTAGAGATTGAATTTGAAGACAGTGCAGTTCTTGTCGGAACAAGATTTAAAGTGACAGCCATTGTTACACCATCAGATACAGATAAAGCATTACTTTGGAGCAGTAGTGATGATTCTGTTTTTTCAGTTGATGAAAATGGAATTGTAACAGTAAAAGGCACGGGTAATGCAGTTCTTACGGCAACTGTGGGAACAGTATCGGATGCGGTTGTTATCGAAGGAATAACAGACGCTGCCACAGGCTCATCAGAAAATCTTCCTGTATTCATAGCTGATTCATATGATTCTTCATATACTGTGTCAGGTTCATCCGGTAACAGGACAGGCACACAGGCAACAGGCAGCGGTTCATCTTCATATCAGGGCAGTTCAGAAAATGGCAGCAGCTATCAGGGAACTTCAGGTACATCAGGTGGACAGACGGCTTCTGGCGGACAGAATTCAGGCTCTGACTATACGGGTTCATCAGAAAATGCATGGTCAGATAATTCTGGCAGTAATAATTCAGGCAATCAGAATCAGGACAACGGAGGTAATAATAATTCAGGCAGTCAGGATTCAGGTAATACAGATAACGGCTCATCAGGTGGACAGACAAGCAGCACAATAGGTGAGAGTCTTCCGGCACTTGGTTTTAACCATATGATGAGTAATGTATACGTTTATGAAGAAGGAAACAACTATTACGGCGAGGTAATAACCCAGCCTAATGTTGCAATTATATATATTATGCAGAGAAGTTCGGGATTTGATAATGTTATAAATCAGGTACTTCAAAGACTTGTTCCGGGAGGAGCATCGCAAATCTGGAACAACTATTCTACAGCAACAACAGATAAAACATTTACAATAAATGACAGAAAAATAAGAATAGTAATGCCTAAGGGCGGCGGCCATTCGCAAATTGTAATATACAATTAGCTGGTGGTGTGTTATAATGTCGAAAGTAAAACCAAAAATCACAGAAATGTGAGTATGGAGGTATTTGGTGTTAAACGAAAATAAAATAAAAATGATGACAAAAATGGCAATATATGAAAAAAATCAGGGCAGGCAGATGTTAAAGAATGCCAGATATTATAAAGGTGATTATATTGCATTAAGCGTATTGAAAAGTACAATAGCAACGACATTTGCATATATAATAGTTTTTTTAATGTATATATTGTGTGATGTCGAAAAACTTGTCGCAGATATTAACAGTCTTGATTATGCAGCCATGGGAAAGAAGATGGCTTTATATTATGTAATTATGCTTGTTGTGTTCGCTGTTATTTCTGGTGCAGTCAGTGCATATAAGTACGACCATTCACGCAGTGGAATGAAGAAATATTTTTCAAGACTTAACAAACTTGAAAGATTCTATAACGGACAAAAAAACAGAAAATAACGGAGGACCCATGATGACTTTTTTATTGGAGTTAAAGGATAATATCAACAAATTTTACAATAAACATAATGTATATCTTGTCCCTGCACTTAAATTTGTAGTGGCATTTATATCATTTCTGCTTCTTAATGTGCAGATAGGATATATGACAGTATTAAAAAATCCTCTTATTGCACTTGCTGTGTCAATAATATGTGCATTTCTCCCAAGTGGATTTACAGTTGTTGCACTTTCAATATTTATGCTTGCACACCTGTATGCCATATCAGCAGAATTTGCGGTAATTTCATTATGTATTGTACTTGTTATGTATCTTCTCTATTTCAGATTTGCACCTAAACAGGGATACATTCTCATATTCACAGTTATTTTATGCTGGTGTAAGATTCCGGAAGCAATTCCTGTTGCGGTAGCTCTTGGAGCCGGACTTACATCATTCATACCTGTTTCGTTTGGCGTTATTATATATTATATAATCAAGACAGCAAGTGCTTATGAAACAGCAATAACTAACTCATCTGTGGCAGACAGCATGCAGCAGATATCTTATATTGTAGAAAGTTTTTTCAATAACAAAAGCTGTCTTATTTTTGTAATTGCATTTACAGTTGCAATAATCATTACGTATATAATTAAGAGACTTTCAGTTGACAATGCATGGACATATGCAATTGCAGTTGGTACAGTTTCAGAATTTATAATATTGATAGTTGGAAGCCTTGCATTAAATGCAAAGATTAATATTGTATTTATGATTATAGGTATTATTATTGGAGCAGTTGCTGCATATATCTGTAAGGTTGTATTTTTTAGTGTTGATTATAAGAGAACGGAATTTGTGCAGTATGAAGATGATGAATACTATTATTATGTAAAAGCAGTTCCAAAAATCAGCCTCGTTAATGAAAATGTCAAAGTTAAGCAGATTAATGCAAGAAAGACAAGAAAAACAAGTGATTTAAGTGATATAAGAAGAGCAGCAGATAAGAATGCAGCTACATTGGAAACTGATGATGACGATATAACATTTTATGATAAGTAATATTTAACAGAATAATAAAAGCGAAGGGAGTGAAGATATGACAGCGGTTAATAATTTTATACAAAATTATTTGTCTAACCTGTATATACCCCGTATTACATGGACAGATATAATAGAGATTTTTATTATAGCATTTGTTCTGTACAGCTTTCTTGTATGGATTAAGAATACAAAAGCATGGGCGTTATTAAAGGGTATTATAATTGTCGTACTTTTCGCTCTTTTTGCATATATTCTTAATCTCAGAACGATTCTGTGGATAGCAGGAAAGACAATAAGTGTTGGTATTATAGCACTTGTAATTATATTCCAGCCTGAATTAAGGCGTGCTCTGGAACAGCTGGGAAGGAAAAAACTTGTGCTTAATTTCTTTAATTTTGGCGACAGTCATGAAAAAGATGAAAGATATAGCTCAAAGACAGCAGATGAGATTGTCCGTGCTGCATATGAAATGGGAGCAGTAAAGACAGGTGCTCTTATTGTTATTGAGCAGGATATGATGCTTGATGAATATGTAAGAACGGGCATAAATGTTGACGGAATTGTGACGAGCCAGCTTCTTATAAATATTTTTGAACATAATACACCGCTTCATGATGGTGCTGTTGTTATTAGAGGAAACAGGGTTGTGGCGGCAACATGTTATCTTCCGCTTTCTGATAATGTTAATCTTAGTAAAGAGCTTGGAACAAGACACAGGGCTGGAGTTGGAATAAGTGAAGTGACAGACAGCATGACAATTATTGTCTCAGAAGAAACAGGTGCTGTATCAGTAGCTGTCGGAGGAGAACTTATAAGAGATATAGATGAACATTCATTGCGTAACAAACTGGAATATTTAAGAAAGAGGACAATAGATGTAAAGTCTTTCAAAATATGGAGAGGAAGAATAAAGAATGAAGGAAAAAATATTTAACAACTTTTCTCTTAAAATCCTTTCAGTGTTATGTGCAATCGTTTTGTGGGCTGTTATAGTCAATATATATGACCCGACAACGAGTGTTACAATAAGTAATGTGAATGTAGAACTTATCAATGCACAAAGTCTTACTGATAAGGATTATACCTATGAAGTTGTGGACGGAAGCAAAATATCAGTATATCTTAGCGGACCTAAAAGTGTAATTACTGACATTAAGTCAAGTGATATAGTTGCAACTGCAGATTTGAGTAAAATATCATCATTTGCCGATTATGTTGACATTGATGTAAAAGTAGTAAAAGATGGCAAAGAAGTTACAGGAATTGAAGTTACACCAAGAACAACGGCCGTAAAGCTTGATATTGAGAACAGGCTTACAAAGGAATATACAATTGAGACAGATACTGAAGGAATGCCTGCAGACGGATATGTGCTTACATCAGTAAGTGTTACACCTACAACTGTAAAAGTTACAGGACCGTCATCAATTGTAGAAAATATTGACAAAGTTAAGGCTGTGTGTGATATTAGTGGTGCATATTCCAATGTTAACAGTACAGCTAAGCTTACGGCATATGCGGCAGATGGAAGCCAGATAAATGAGGAAGGTTTTTCATTTTCAAAAAGCGATGTAGATTATACAGCACTGATAAGTGCCCATAAGATAGTTAATGTGAGATGTGCAGGTACAACCGGAACAGTTAAAGACGGATATATGATTATGGGAATTGAACTTAGCACAGATAAGGCTGAACTTATCGGTGATGCTAATACACTTAACAACATTTCTGAGATAGTTATACCTGAGAGTGCAATTAATGTTGATAATATTGATTCGTCAAGAAACTATACGGTATGGCTTTCTGACTATATAAGTCAGGATTTAAAAGTAAAATCTGAAAACAAGCTAAATATTAAAGTTAAAGTGGCTGATTTAAACAGCCGCGAGTTTTCATTTGACACATCGAAGATTACATTTAATAATATAAAGACAGGATATCATGTTACAATAGATGATGATTCTGTTATGTCAATAGTCATAAGCGGTGAGGGCAGTGTTCTTGATTCGATTTCAGGAGATAATATAAAAGGAACAACAAACCTTACGGCATTATCGGCGGGAAGACATACTGTTTTTGTTAACTTTACAGTACCGGATGGTTGTAAAGTTGTAGGAGAATATAAGATACAGGTTCTTATAGAAGCAGACAAACAGCATGAAACAACATCTGCTGCTTCAAATTAATGCGGTATATGTATACAGGAGGTTGAAAAATGTTAAAGCAGACTATATTAGTAGACAGCCCTTTGGGAATTCATCTGCGTCCGGCTACAGCAATGTGTGATCAGGCGATTAAATATAAATCAAAGATTTCATTTAATTATGGCGATGGCAAAACTGCGAATGCAAAAAGCGTAATATCAATACTTGCTTCAAGTGTCAAATGTGGGCAGGAAATTGTGCTTGAAGCTGACGGCGAAGATGAAGAAGAAGCAATAAATGCTGTAGCACAGGCATTTAAAGAATCACTCAAAAATGATTAATAATAATTAAGAATGGAGGATAATAAAATGGGCTATATGGAAACTTATAAGTCTTGGTGCGATAATGAATATTTTGATGAGGCAACAAGAGATGAATTAAAATCTATAGCTGGTAATGAAGCGGAGATAGAAGATCGTTTTTATAAAGATCTTGAATTTGGTACAGGCGGTCTTAGAGGTGTAATTGGAAATGGTACAAACAGAATGAATGTTTATACTGTAAGAAAGGCAACACAGGGACTTGCTAATTTTATTATAAAGGATAATGCAGCAGACAGAGGTGTGGCTATTGCATACGATTCAAGAAGAATGTCAAAGGAATTTGCAGACGAAGCAGCACTCTGCCTTAATGCAAATGGTATCAAAGCATACATATTCCCTACATTAAGACCTACACCAGAGCTTTCATTTGCATTAAGAGAGCTTCATTGCATAGCTGGTATTGTTGTTACAGCAAGCCACAATCCTCCTGAATATAATGGATACAAAGTATACTGGGAAGATGGTGCACAGATTACAGCACCTAAGGATTCACAGATTATATCAGAAGTTAAAGCAGTTACAGATTATAATACAGTAAAGACAATGGATATTGATGCTGCAAGAGTTGCAGGTCTTTACAATGTAATCGGATATGATATGGATGATAATTACATGGCTGCACTTAAAAAGATGAGCCTTAATGGAGACATTATCAAGCAGGTTGCAGATGATATCAAGATTGTATACACACCATTTAATGGTACAGGTAATGTGCCTGTAAGAAGAATTTTAAGAGAGCTTGGATTTAAGAATGTATACGTTGTTCCTGAACAGGAAAAACCTGATCCAAACTTTACAACACTTGAATATCCTAACCCTGAAGATCCTAAGGCATTTACATATGCATTAAAGCTTGCAAAAGAAGTTGATGCAGATATTATTCTTGCAACAGACCCTGATGCAGACAGACTTGGTGTATATTCTAAAGATGTTAAGAGTGGTGAATACAAGTCATTTACAGGTAACATGTCAGGTATGCTTATTGCAGAATATCTTCTTTCACAGAGAAAAGAACGCGGTCTTATCCATAAAAATGGTGCATTTGTTAAGACTATTGTTTCAACAAATATGGCTGATGCAATTGCAAAAGAATACAATGTAAAGCTTATAGAGGTTCTTACAGGATTTAAGTTTATCGGTGAACAGATTAAATTCTTTGAACAGCAGCATACATATGAGTATGAATTTGGTTTTGAGGAAAGTTATGGCTGCCTTGTAGGTACACATGCAAGAGATAAAGATGCCGTAGTTGCTGTTATGGCACTTTGTGAAGCAGCTGCTTATTATAAGACAAAAGGTCTTACACTCTGGGATCAGATGATTAATATCTTTGAAAAATATGGATATTATAAAGAAGGCCAGAAGGCAATCACAATGAAAGGTGCTGAAGGTGCCGCTCATATTGCCAAGATGATGGATGATTTAAGAAACAACCCACCAAAGAAATTTGGTAGATGGGATGTTCTTGAGACAAGAGATTATAAGAATGATGAGTGCGTAGTTCTTGCAACTGGTGAGAAACACAGCACAGGTCTTCCTAATTCTAATGTATTATATTATGATTTATCAGATAATGCATGGTGTTGTGCAAGACCTTCAGGTACAGAGCCTAAGATTAAGTTCTATATGGGCGTAAAAGGTTCAAGCCTTGAGGATGCTCAGAGCATGCTTGACGAACTTACAAAAGCAGTTATGGAAAAAATAGGACAGTAAAGTTCAGAAATTTTTAACAAGTAAAACACAATATGAACACATTTCGTTGTTAGTATACATATACAGACAAGGAAATGTGTTCTTCTTATATAATTACATGTATTATACAGAACATATTTTAAAGGAAGGAGTAAGGTAAAATGTACGATAATGATTTAGATAATAATAATACATCATCAGGTGTAACAGGAAGCGAATCACAGAATTCGCAGGAAAGTACAGAATACAGATATACGTCAGGAAGCATGCCATACAATGATAATTCATACAATTCATCATATAATAACAGTACATGGAATTCCAATAATGGCGGTTACTATTCAAATACTAACTATTCAAACAATATGGGCAACACTAATTATAATAAAAAGAAAAACAAGACAGACAAAAAAGGAATCGGAAAGAGAATTGCAGCAATTGCATTGTCAGCAGTTTTATTTGGTGTAATTGCCGGTGGTACAATGTATGGCGTCAACTATGCGGCTAATAAAATAAACCCTGTCAATAATAATTCTAATGTAGAAATACCAATAGTATCAAGCAGTGTATCATCAACATCAGGAACAGTTAACGATGAAAGTTCGGCATACGATGTAAAGATGGATGTTGCAGCAGTCGCTAATGCAGCAATGCCGGCAATGGTTGCATTACAGGGTACAACAACAGTTTCAGGCAGTTCATCATCAATATTCGGATATGGACAGAGTTATGAGGCAACAACAAGTGGAACAGGTATAATTGTTGGTAAAAGTGATACAGAACTGCTTCTTCTTACAAATGCACATGTAATAGATGGTGTAAGCAACTTAAAGTGTACATTTGTGGATGGTGAATCAGTAAACTGTACAGTAAAAGGCTCTAAATCAGATAAAGATATTGCGGTAGTTGCAGTTAATCTCAGTGATATAAAGAGTTCAACAATCAATCAGATTTCAATTGCTGAACTTGGTGATTCTGATGATGTTACACTGGGTCAGGAGGTTGTAGCAATCGGTAATGCACTTGGTGAAGGCCAATCAGTAACAAATGGTATAATAAGTGCCATGAATCGTTCAATAACAGTTAATAATGTAACATTTGATGGCCTTTTCATGACAAATGCAGCAATTAACTCAGGAAACAGTGGCGGTGCATTACTTAATGCAGACGGACGTGTAATTGGTATTAACTTTGCAAAGACATCAGAAGATGGTGTTGAAGGCATGGCATATTCAATTCCTGTTTCAAATGTAAAAGACCTTATAAATTCACTTATGAACAGAGAGACAAGAACAAAGGTTGCTGATTCTGAAGCATCATATCTTGGTATTTCAGGCGTTGATATAACAAGTACAATTTCACAGTATTACAAGTATCCACAGGGAGTACAGATTCGTTCAGTTGCATCAGGTTCTGCAGCAGAAAAGGCTGGTCTTGGTCAGTATGATATAATTGTAAGCTTTGATGATGAGTCAATATCATCAATGTCGGAACTCCAGAATACAATGCAATATTATAAAGCTGGTGAAACAGTTACAATAAAATATTATCATCCTGAAGGCACTCAGTACGTATTAAAATCTGTAGATGTTACACTTGGAAAGAAAAACTGATAAAATACATCCGTCTACAGGAAATGGTTAAAAATCAAAAATAAAGAATAAAGAATAAGAAGGATACATCAACCGGCAGGCATATATGCGGTGCAGGGCATGTATCCTTCTTCTTTTAACTTTTATTTTAGAAAGATTTTATTGATATATATAGAAGCAAAATGTATACTTTATAATATACATAAGAAATCGGGAGGACAATATTATGCAGGATAATAAAGATAATAACAATGTTAATGATATAGATAATAAAAATGCAGATAATTCTACAGATACATCCACAACAGAAAAAAAGGATGAGTATGAAAAAGTATGTTATGTATGTCATCGTACAGAAAGCCGGGCAGGCAAGATGATAAATATGGGCAATAATATATACATATGCCCTGACTGTATGCAGCGTTCATTTGATGCTATTTATAACAGTGGTATTAATTATGATGATATGATGAAAAATATTCCCGGAATGGGCAATATTCCCGGAATGAATGGATTTATGTCTGGTGATATGAATGATAATATAAGCCAGAAACAGAAGATAAAAAAGAAGAACAATAAAGATGACAAAGATAAAAAAGAAGATATTGATTTAAAAAATATTCCGGCACCGCATGTGATAAAAGAGATGCTCGACCAATATGTGGTAGGACAGGAACATGCCAAAAAAGTAATGTCTGTTGCTGTATACAATCACTATAAGAGAGTAGCATGCAAGGATACAGATGTTGAGATTGAAAAGTCAAACATGCTTATGATAGGACCGACAGGTTCAGGAAAGACTTATCTTGTAAAAACACTCGCAAAGCTTCTTTCAGTGCCGCTTGCCATTGCAGATGCTACGTCACTTACAGAGGCAGGGTATATTGGTGATGATATAGAAAGTGTTGTTTCAAAACTTCTTGCGGCGGCAGATAATGATGTTGAGAGAGCAGAACATGGTATAATCTTTATCGATGAGATTGATAAGATAGCAAAGAAAAAAGAGACAAGAAGCCGTGATGTAAGCGGTGAATCAGTACAGCAGGGAATGCTCAAACTTCTCGAGGGAAGTGATATAGAAGTTCCTGTTGGAGCGACAAGCAAGAATGCGATGGTTCCACTCGTTACAGTCAATACAAAAAATATTTTATTCATTTGTGGAGGTGCATTCCCTGACCTTGAAGATATAATAAAAGAAAGACTCAATCATCAGGGGTCAATAGGATTTACTGCTGATTTGAAGGATAAGTACGATAATGACAGCAATCTCTGCCAGCAGGTAACAGTAGACGATTTAAGAAATTATGGCATGATTCCGGAATTCCTTGGCAGACTGCCTGTTGTATTTGCACTTGAAAGTCTTACAAAACCTATGCTTATTGAGATAATGAGAGAACCTAAAAATGCAATATTAAAGCAGTATGAGAAGCTTCTTGAACTTGATGAAGTCAAGCTTGAGTTTGATGATGCTGCACTTAATGCCATTGCAGATAAAGCTATGGAGAAAAAGACAGGTGCCAGAGCACTGCGTTCAATAATAGAAGATTATATGCTCGATATAATGTACGAAATACCTAAAGATAATAACATAGGAAAAGTTGTTATAACAGGAGATTATATATTAAAAAAGGGTGCCCCGGTTATACAGATGCGTGGATACGAAACACCGCTGATAGAATCACATGAATAATAACAGGGATATATGAATATAATAGATTAAATTATATATAGCGGCCGGATATATGGATATGACATGTGACGCACTTGTTAAATCACAGGAAATTATGGATTTTATCATATATAACAATCCATGGTACTATAATCCGTCAGATAAAATAGAAAACGCATGCGTAATTGAAGTGGATGAGAACTTTTCAATTGGATATGGAAAGCTTTCAGGTGATATGAAAATGAGCATAAGCAATCTTGGATATCAGACAATACCTAAGCTATATGGAATAATGGATACATCAAGCATGGATGCGGCTGGTATTACGTCTTCGTTAAACCAGCCGTTTCTTAATGTCCGCGGACAGGGTGTAATTATGGGAATTGTTGATACCGGAATAGATTATACACATGAAGCATTCAAGAAAAGCCCAAATGTCAGCCGTATAGCTGTAATATGGGACCAGACGGGTGAGTGGAATAATACAGAAAGTCAAGAGAGCAGAAGCGACTATGTTAGCAGTGTATACAAATATGGGAGAGTGTTTACTAATGAAGAGATAAATGCAGCACTCAAAGCACAGTCTGACGGCGGGAATCCTTATGAATATGTTCCAGAAAAAGATACTAACGGTCATGGCACTTTTATAGCCGGTATTGCAGCAGGAAGCCAGACAGATGAATTCTGTGGAGCAGCACCGGAGTGTGAACTGGCAGTCGTTAAACTTAAAGAGGCAAAAGATTATCTTAAAGAATATTTTCTTGTAAACAGAGAGACAGCAGTATTTGAAGAGACAGATATAATGCTTGGTGTACGGTTTCTACTTGATTATGCTGCTAAAAGGAAAATGCCGCTTGTGATATGCTTCGGACTTGGAACAGGAAGCGGTCCAAGAACAGGTGCAACGCCATTGGCAAGTATGCTTAGTTTGGCTGCGATAAGAACAAATGTAGTAGTTGTTTCTTGTATGGGTAATGAAGCTGCAGGAAGAACACATATATCAGGTGAGGCACTTTCATCTGTTTCACCATATACAATAGAATTAAATGTAGGTAAAAAAGAAAAAGGATTTTCAATGGAAATATGGGCAAATACGCTCGATGTGCTGTCAGTTTCAGTAATATCTCCGTCGGGCGAGAGTGTGCCAAGATTATCTGCAAGAACAGGCATGACAAATGTGTTAAAGTTTATATTTGAAAATTCACAGGTAGAAGTAGATTACAGAGTGGTAGATACATTATCAGGATATGAAGTGATATTTTTCAGATTTATTAATCCGGCACAGGGTGTATGGAAAATTAATGTATACAGCCTTACAAATATAAAGGGGAGTTTTAATGGATGGCTTCCGATTAATAATTTCCTGCAGTCAGACACATTTTTTCTGAATTCTACGCCAG
>ERZ772954.2084-NODE-2084-length-13640-cov-21.309827_pt1 | contig 13640 bp, 15 predicted proteins | sample MGYA00580684_ERZ772954 | MGnify/ENA primary metagenome ERZ772954 (study PRJEB29015, sample SAMEA2737654) | human gut metagenome | biome: human gut; feature: human-associated habitat; material: faeces | place: China | collected 2012 ...
AAAATGATCACATCGATTCAGAAAAACGCACTTGCGAACGAATCGCCGTAGAACATGGTGTTGGGTCTGCGACGGTACGACGTGCTGAAAAGTATTCACGAGGCATTGATGCTGCAGAAGAAGCGGTGCCTGGTGCGCAGGAAGAAATCCTGACTGGGCATATCAAGGCGACGGATGAACAAATCGTAGCGCTTGCTTCAATTCCAAAGGAAGAACGCCCGGCAATTCTTGAGGAACTCAAGAAGAAAAAGAGTGACCGTGATGATACGGTCCTCGAACGTCTGAAGCTGAGCAAGCCACCACCGAAGCCAAAGCCTGCACCGCAGAAGAAAAAGCCAACGGCAACGGAAAACAACACGGCGTCGCAGGCAGAACAGCCGGAAACGTCGGTACAGGCACCGATCACCGAGTCCCCGCCGGAAGAGGAAATTGAGCCGACCAGCAATGCGCCACCAAGTTTTCTTCAGAGCATACAGGGTCATAAACGGCACTTGTCCGAAGAAGACAAAGCCCGACTGAAAGCCTCGGTGGATGCCCGTTACCAGGATAAAGCAACAGCAACCGGCTCCATCATGCTGTGCGAACTGCAGGGAGCAACGGAAGAGTTTATCTTTCGGTGGAATGTTATTTTCCAAGAACACCCGGATGTTCTGACCGATAAAACCTGTCGAAAAACCATTTTTGAACTGCTTGACCGGATGACAAATTATCTGAAAACCATAAAGGAGGAAAAGTTATGATGAATTCCAATCTGAACCTGAACACTTTGCCTGAATGCAAGTTTGCCTATCGGATGGTAAACAGTGCACTGCTGATCCCGTGTATTGAATATCAGCGTATGCTGCGGATGGAGAAGGTTTCGCAGATCGCGGAAAACTTCTCGGAGTACATCGCGAACGAGCCGAAGGTCAGCTACCGGGATGGGCGCTTCTACATCTTTGATGGGCAGAACACGGTAGAAGCACGTCGAACCTGCAACGGTGGTATGGAATTGCCCATCCGCTGCAAAGTCTTCTACGGCCTTACCAAAGAAGACGAAGCAACGCTGTTTGCGATTCAGACGGGCAATGCTACCTGCCTGACGGCGGGCGAACGTCTTCGTGCAAATCTGGTGGCCGAAAACCCGGATGCACTTTACTTTGTGGGGATCACGTCGAATGCCGGTGTGGAATTTGCCTATGACGGCATCCGGGCACCCTGGAAAATCTACTGCATCGAAACGGCATACGAGCTGTACAAACAGTATGGCTGTGAGCGCTACGTCGAGATGCTTCACATCATCAACGAGGCGTGGAAGGGCAATGTGGATTCCTACCTTGCCGGTGTAATCCGGGGTGTGGCCCGCTTCATCTCCGTATACGAGGGCGAGTACAGCCGGGAGCGGCTGGTGCAGCAGCTGGCAAGGACACATCCGAAAACCATCACGCAGCTGGCACAGAAAGACACCGGCAGCTCTGCAAACCGCCACATGCGGCAGATTCTCCGCATCTATAACGGTGCCAGCCGTGAGATGAGTCTGCCGCTGAAAAACTGACAGTTTCGTTTTACCTCCTGAACAACAGCCGTCGCGGTATCCGTCTGCGGCGGCTGTTTCTTACATAAAAAGGAGGTTGATTTTTATGTTACCGAACAATTGGAGATATCTCAGGGGGGACATCTACTATGCAGACATGGAGCCGCATATCGGCTCGGAACAGGGCGGGAAACGCCCTGTGGTAGTTCTGCAGAACAACATTGGAAACCGTCATTCGCCTACATTGATCGTTGCAACTGTTACCACCCGGACGGAAAAGAAGAAAAACCAGCCCACCCATGTGCTGGTGGATTCCAACCCGGCCTTTGAAGAACCGTCCATGATTCTTCTGGAGCAGATCTTCACGATCGATAAATCCCGCATCGAACGCTTTATGGGCTATGCCAGCAAGGCTGAAATGCTCCGCATTGATATGGCTTTGCTGGTCAGTCTGGCTCTGAACGTTCTGAGCGGAAACCGCAGCGAATAGCGGACAACCAGTAACCCGTAAAAATGAGGTGATAGCGATGTAACCGGAGGTGAGTGAGCCATGCGAAAGAGTGCCCCCATTGAAGTGGTGGTACATTACCCCAAAACGAAAGAGGGATGGGACGAACTCGGAAAACGGGTCGCAACCGCCCACGCCAACTATGTGATCGAAAAAATCGACCGTCTGAACTGCCCCACATGGCAGAAGCTCGAATTGCTGCAGGCGGTGATCGATACTACCAAAGGAACTTACAAACCCAAGGAACACCAAAAGCCCGGCTGGCAGCCGAGCCGATAAACAAAGCCCCACGCTCAACATATGCTTTTCTGCTCTGACCAGAGACGGTCAGATTCAGAGGCAGTGTTGAGCGTGGGGCTTTTTGTGTTACATAAGTTTTTGGAATTTTGCTGAAAAAATAAATCATTGATTGTTGGCGGCCAATATGGTATTCTTTTTGCAAGGGAAGGTGAAGTGCATGAATCGTCGCAGCGTGAAAATTATGAGAAGAAAAGCAGGGGGAACAGCAGGAAAGAATGCAGAAAAGTATTCGGTCAATCTCCCGGCAGTGTGGCTTCATGCGATGGGACTTTCAAAAGAGGACCGGGTAGAACTTTCTTTTGACGGTGAAAAAATCACCGTCCGACCGCTTGCATCAACAGACTCGGAACTGTTCCGCAGAAATGCAGAACAGAAAGGACATCAGCTGAAAGAATATCGGTATTATGACGGAGATACGTTGTGTACCGTGATTTTGGCAGATTTTACAGCGGAGCAGATCTGCATCGAAAACAAAGTTGACGAAATACTGGATACTGCGTTTGGTGTGAACGAAACGCCCTCGTGGGAAGACTTCCTGGCCTTTCTGGCAGACCGATGCATTCCGAAAACACGAAAGGGCTTGGATTACTATCTGGATGCTGTTGGCGTTCCGGAATATGACCCGGTTCTGCTTGTTGAAAAGACGCAGGGAAGAATGGCGGAGGATCACAAATGGCTGGAAATTATTTGACGCTGCATACCAACGACAGGGTTGTGGTGACGACTTCGCGCGGAAATCAGGAAAAATGGTTCGATGCGGAGAAAAATCTCTGGTATAAGGTGGATGATGGTTGCTTTGAGGCACTGGCAGAAGCTGTTTCCAGTGAAGTCTTGCGTAATTTTACAAATGCAGTTCAGCTACCGGGAATCTCCGTGGCAAATTACTGGGTCGATACGGCCGAGGTTCATGGTTTGAAACGAGTGGTTTCGGTAAGTGAGAACTTCAAAAGGGAAGATGAGAGCCTTATTACTGCAAATACGATCCTGAAGAACAGTCTGGGAACAGGCTATCTGGAAGAATTTAACCGCAGGACAAGCTTGAAAGAGAGAATCCGGCTTCTTGTGGATGCAATGGAAGAGGCGACCGGAATGCAAAATATGGGCGAGTATCTTACGACATTGTTTGAGATCGATGCACTTTTTTTGAATCAGGACAGACATCTGAACAACATTGCGCTGATCCGGGATAGATCCCGTTATAAGCCCTGCCCGATTTTTGACTGCGGGGCTTCTTTCTTACTGGATTTTGCTCTGTACAGCCCTGAAATTGAAAGCCGTGCATATCTGACAAAGGCACAGTGCCTTCCGTTCAAATCTCGATTTACGCAGACAGTGCATACGGCACAAGCTCTTTACGGGAAGCAGCTTGAGGTGAATATTGATAGAGCAAGCATAGATACGATCCTTGATAAATATCTGTGCTATTACCCGAAACAATTCCACTTTTTGCTGAAAGAGCGTATCGAAACCGTCCTGATGGAACAGCAGAAAAAGCTTTTTGAAAAGTAAAAGCTCTTGCGTCCCGTGAAAAAAGAAGGTAATATAAATACAGAGCAAGACACAGAACGCAGGGAGGGATGAAAACCATGTTTTACGAGATCATGCACCGGGAAAGCTGTGTGGCACAACTCAGCACGACAGGGGAATGCAGGGTCTGCCTCGAGGATTTCATGCCCTATGATCTGGTTCTGGTGGAATCGGATGATTTTGACGAGCGCATCAATAATGTAACGAACTTTTACTATTGGTGCGCCTCCCGGATGTTGACGTTGGATCGCACTTACGCCAAGGAAATCCTGAACAGTATCGGTGCATCTCAGAGTGTTACGGACAGGGAACGAGCACAGATTGCATTATCCTACCATTGTCTGTCCTTGCTGGATGTGTTCTGGGTGAAAGAAGAAAACGAGAAGATTCGATTCGAGGATATCAACCTTTTTGCACACTCCTTAAGCAATGCGCTTGTGGATATTGCGCTGCGGGGGCACCAAATGACGGTGACAAACGCCCATCTTCTGGCAAATGACCTGTCTACGGGCGGCTTGTACCCCAAGGCGTGGGTGCGAAAAGAGGATGGCTTCTATCTTTACAAGGATGGTGGCAGGGAAGCGGTGGAACGTGAAGTGCTGGCAAGCAAAATCTGCCGGTGCTTTGACTGCCATCAGGTACTGTATGAGCGGGGGATGTTTGAAAATGAGCCGGTTTCTATCAGCAAAATCATGACATCTCAGCGATACAGTCTTGTGACCTATGCAGCCTATGACGTCTACTGCACGAACCATGATTGGAACACGCTGGATAAGATCTTAGAGTTGGATGCTCCCGGCTACTATATGATGAACATTCTGGATTATCTGGTGGGCAATACTGACCGTCATTGGGAAAATTGGGGTCTGCTGGTAGACAACGAAACCAATCAGCCCATCCGTCTGCATGACCTGATGGACTTCAACCGGGCGTTTCAGCAGTACGACACGCCAGAAGGCGCAAACTGTCTGACCGTGGGAAAACGCCATCTGAGCCAAAAAGATGCTGCAGTGGAAGCGGTGCGGAACATCGGACTGAACCAAGTCCGTCAGGTGGAGCACACCGTATTCTCCGAGCATCCGGCATGGAAAGCAACGTTTGAAGAACGACTGCGTGTTTTACGGAACGCCATGTAAGTCAGAGCGAATATCAGAATAATTGAAACAGAATGATTCCATAACGAAAGCCCGTCTGCGCTGCCACATATCGTGGCTTGCAGACGAGCTTTTTCGTTTGGCCGGAGAAAAATTACCATACCTCACATGCGAAGCATAGATGGAAAATCGGAACCAAGGTTTTCCACCAGATGGCAAAAGCACTTCTGACTGAGGGTCTTTTGTCCACTTTCCCAGCAGCGGATGCTTGTCTGGCTGACCTTTGCGTGGTCGGCAAGCTGCTGACGGCTCCAGCCTTTTGCCTCCCGGTATCTGCGGAGGAAGTCTCCGCCGCCCCGGTGCAGAAACAGGGTGTAGTCATCCAGAAGGTCTTCCACAGGGATGCCGTAAAGGGCGACAAGCTTGTCCGCCAGCTCCGGCGTGAAGCTGCGGTGAAATGCGCCGCTTTCCAGATCCCGATAGAGCCATTCCTCCATGCCCACCATGGTGGCAACGTCTTTCTGCAGCAGACCAAGGCTGTAGCGGCACCAACGCATACGGTCGGATGGATTGGTGATTTCGGAGTAGGAATGGTACATACGGAAGAACTCCTGTGCTTCCGAAGTGGTGTGCGGCCCGGCAAGCGGTACCTGCAGGATGTAGAGAGGGGTTAAACCACGACCCTCACATGACACCTTCTGAAGCAGAAAAAAGGAACCGCTCTCTCGGCTCCAAAAAATCCATTTTGACGTAGATGCGTCATTGCGCGAAAGAGGTGAATTCTCTTTTCCATCCCAAAGTGCGCTGGGGAGAGGATAGCATTTTCGATGCACCGGCTGGCATAGGTGGAGAACCGCGCCCGGCGGGTGGAGTCGAAAGTGTCCACTGCTTTCATCAGGCCAATGGTGCCGATGGAGACCAGGTCCTCCTGATCACCCGGCAGGGCGTAATATTTTTTTACGATGTGCGCCACCAGCCGGAGATTGTGGCGGATCAACTTTTCCCGGGCGGCGGCATCCCCGGCGCGCAGGGCGCTGAAGGCGGCAGCCTCCTCCCGGGCTGTGAGCGGACGCGGAAAACAGCCGCTTTCCAGATGGAGCGCCAGAAACAAAAATTTTGTGGCGAAAAATTGCAGCAAGGTCAGCAGCACACGATATCCCTCCCGGTATATAGTTGTTAGATGGTATGAGCAAGGGCGCGGATAGATGCTGGAGGGCGCGGCAGGGGAGCGCTTGCAAGGCACGGGCAGAAGCTATCGTAAAATTTAAGCCGATCTGTGATTGATGCCGAAACTGCCCGGACGAAAAATGTTCGGGCTTTTCTCATATATTCTAAAGTTGCGGTAGAAGTGTACACAAGTTTTATGGTATAATTTGAATAAGAAAACTGAGTGATAAATCGGAATTTTCGCCTTCGCAACTGTCGGTTGACAAAGTTCTATGAGAAAATGGTGGCAATGCAACCGCTATTTTTGTTAGATTAAGTAAAAAAGAAAGGCGGTGTTTTGCAATGAATATGGCAGACAGAATACAACATTTACGAAAGAGCAAGGGAATTTCGCAGGAAGAACTTGCTGATAAGGTTGGTGTATCGAGACAAGCAGTTTCTAAATGGGAGTCAGAACAAAGTACACCAGACATCGAAAAGGTCATTTTATTGAGCAATTTTTTTGATGTAACAACAGATTATTTGTTGAAGGGAATAGAACCAATAACAGAAAACGGTACTGAAAGAAGTGATGCTCGCATCTTTTCTTTGGTAGGTAGTGTGTTTGATTTTATTGGCTTAGTAGTAGCCATTATGATTTGGGACAAAGAGCAAACCTCAAGTTCTGTTGCAGTTGGACTAATTTTAATGGCTGTCGGAATTATGGTATTCGTAATAGGACAGTTTATAGGTGATAACAAAGAAAAGGCTTCATTTTTGTTTTGGATTGTTAATGTATGGATACTTATCTTAATGCCAATTTCTTGTATTTTTAATTTTCTTCAAGGTATTAAGTTTGGGCATTGGTGGACATTTACACCAATACCGCAGCTTGGAAATTCCATCGTTTCCTATGTGTTATGTTGGGGATTTTATCTTATGTTTTGTATCGTGGTAGATTTTCTTCTAATTAAACATTCAAAGCGATAAATTCCAGTTAGGCGAACTGATAAAATCCCTTTAAGAGCTAAAACGCGCACTTCTATACTCTCTATCGAGAGTAGTGCGTCCTGCGGAGCTTTATTCCCAGTCAGCAGGAGAAAACTGCCCGACCGAGAATGCTTCGTCACTTTGCTCCGTCAAGGGAGCTACACTCCCTTACGACGTTTACCCGGACTACCGCAAGGCACGGAATGAGATGCAGGAACTGGTTCGGGCACAGAAAAACGTGGAACGATTTTTTGCGGAGGAAAAGGACACCACCGAGAAAACGCAGATCCGATAAACGGATACCGTCGAGAAGACTGTTACCTTTTGGCCAAATAACTCGGGTCTTTTTGTTGTAGCTTGTGCAACAGCCCCTGTTCAATCTGTATACAACTTCCCCACAATATAAGCGTTTTTGTTTACTTTTCCGTCACAGTTATGATATAATAATACAATCTATAAAGATGCAGAGTTGTATCCGAAGTGGAGTGGCACTGCATTCGTTCTGATTTGGAGGCAGCGCTTATGCATCCACTGCTCATTCTAGTTTTAATTTTTGATGTGCTCATTGCCGTTTCGTCGGTGCTGAACCTTGTGAACATGATGCGGGTAAACCTGCTGGTGGAAGAACGCAAAGCGGAAGCATTCACCGTGGAGCGCGTGCGCGTGAGCAAGGCAGCAGCCGGAAAGGGCGGCATCCTTACCTCCTATTTTGGCGTGTATACTTGTCCGGGCGAAACTGGCAAGGGTGAATTCACCTCTACAAACCCCTACGGCAGCGAGGTCGCTGTACCTGAAACCACTACCGTAGTGCCCATGAAGGCTTCCGGCGTGCTGGAAAAATGCGATATTTCCGCCCATCTGCGCCGCCGTCTTGTGCCGCTGTGGCTCACGGCGCTGGGCTTCTCGGTGCTGCTGGCGGCATTCGTCAACGCATAAATCAGACACATCCATGTATTTTCGGCGTTCTTCGCCGGGAAAATATAATTCTGTAAAGGAAGGAAATTATGGAACTACTCAAATTACTTGGCATTGTCATCGTCATCGTCGGCTTTGCGCTGAAGCTGGACTCCATTCTCGTCATTCTGGCTGCAGCCGTTGTGACTGCGATCGTGGGCGGTCTGGGTCCTGTCACCCTGTTGGAGACCCTTGGTAGCACCTTTGTGGCCAACCGCAGCATGGCAATTTTTATTATTATCATGCTGGTCACTGGCACTCTGGAGCGCAACGGCCTGCGTGAGGCAGCTGCGGCTCTGATCGGCAAGTTCAAGGGCGCGACCTCCGGTCTGGTCATTGGCATTTACGGTGTTATGCGTGCGGTCTTTGCCGCCTTCAATGTGGGCTTTGGCGGCGTGGCCGGCTTTGTCCGACCGGTGATCATGCCTATGGCGGAAGGCGCCATTGTGGCGCGGGGCTATGAACCGAACGAGGATCATGTTGAGGAGCTGAAGGGCATGGCTTCCGGCATGGAGAACGTGACCTGGTTCTTTGGTCAGGTACTGTTTGTGGGCGGCTCCGGCGCACTGCTGGTGCAGAGCACCCTGGCCGGCTTGGGCATTGAAGTGGAGCTGGCCCCGCTGGCTGCCATTGAAGTGCCGGTGTGCATCATTGCTACCGCCGTTACGATCGTGTTCTACATCATCAAGGACCGCAAGATGGTTCAGAAGTATTATAAATAAGGGAGGACAGAAGAATGAGCTTTTTTACAAGTGCTGATGTCACCCTCGCCAATAAGGTGATGGAAGTCATCTACATCATTATCGGCCTGCTGTGCATCAACTGTGGCGTGAAGAACCTGAAGGACAAAGAGAACTCCGAGCCAGTGGGCACCTTTATTTTCTGGGCTGTTCTGGGCGTTGTGATCGCACTGGGCCGCTGGCTGCCCGCTCTGGTAAGCGGTATTCTGGTCGTTGTCATGTGCCTGCCCGCCATCTTCAAGAAGGTGAAGAAGGGTGCCGTCTCTGCTGCTACCAAGGCTGAGACCGAGGCTGCCTATGAGAAGATCGGCATGAAGATCTTTGCTCCTACCCTGAGCATCGGCGTGATGGCTGTTATCTGCGCCATCACCGGTCTGGGCATCGGCCTGTCTGCTCTGAACGGCGTTGCCATCGGCGTGCTGGTATCCGTCATCCTGCTGATGATCATGAACAAGGAGAACAAGCCCTCCACCTTCCTGAACGATTCCGAACGTATGCTGTCCACCGTCGGTCCCTTGTCCATGCTGCCCATGCTGCTGGCGTGTCTGGGCGCCATCTTCACCAAGGCTGGTGTCGGTGACGTGATTTCTGACATCGTCAGCCACATCGTCCCGGAGGGCAATGTGAACGCCGGTATTGTGGTGTACGCCATTGGCATGATGCTGTTCACCATGATCATGGGCAACGCCTACGCTGCCATCACTGTTATGACCGTGGGCATTGGCTATCCGTTCGTTCTGGCACACGGTGCAAACCCCACCGTTATTGGTATGCTGGCCCTGACCTGCGGCTTCTGCGGCACCCTGTGCACCCCGATGGCTGCAAACTTTAACACCGTGCCTGTCGCTCTGCTGGACATGAAGAAGCCCATGGGCGTTATCAAAAATCAGGTGCCTGTTGCGATCATCATGCTGGTCGTCCAGATCGTTGTGATGATCATGCTGAAGTGATCGTCTGTCCCGCTGTAACCTGTAGTTTTTAAAATTAGATCGAGTGATTGAATGGAACAAGCAATTCAGCACGGTGCCAACATTATTGTCAAAGACTGGGTCCGGCTCCGTACAAGAGAACGTCTTTTGATCGTATCCAGCCTGAATTATGCCGCAGAAGTGCAGGCCATGCAGACAACTGCCAAAGCGGTGGGGGCCACCGCTGAGGTTTTGTTACTGGACGACCTGCATGAACAGGTGGGCCAGTACTTTGATGAACGCGAGGACGCTTTTGACCCCTACGATGCCGTGATCGGTGCAACGGAATATTCGTTGATCACTACGCGGGCGGTCAAGCGGGTGGTGCAGCGGCGGCACAGGTTTCTCTCGCTGCCGCTGAGCACAAACAACGGCCAGTCGCTGCTGAGTTACGACTTTTTGAACATGAGCCTGCCCAAAAGCCGCATTATGGCCAGCATCATTATGAACTGCTACCAGAATGCCAGTAAGATCCATGTGACAACCGACCTTGGCACGAATCTGGATTTTACCATTGAAGGGCGCACTCCCGGTTTCTTCAACGGCTGCTGCCGCGACGGCAACGGTCTGTCATCCTCCAGCGTGGAGGTGTATGTGGCCCCGGTGGAGACCGAGACCAGCGGCACCCTGATCCTGGATGGTTCCATGGGCTACATCGGCGTGGTATCCAGCCCGGTGCGGGTGGAGCTGCAGCACGGCAAGATCGTGGACATTGAGGATAACGAGAGCGGCAGACGGCTCAAACAGTTTCTGCAACGTTTCAAGGACCCTGAAGATATGGTGGTGGCCGCAGAGTTCGGCATCGGGCTGAACACCCACTCCCACTGCGACGGCAACTGCTATATTGAGGACGAATCCACCTACGGCACCTTCCACATTGGTTTTGGACGCAACATCGCCCTTGGCGGTGTGCAGGATGCTACCGGACACTTCGATCTGGTCACCCATGACCCCAACATCTATGTGGACAACCGCATGATCATGGATCACGGACAACTGACCGTTCTGGAGCCATCCATTTATATCTGAGAAAGAAGGTAATTCATTATGAAAATCCTGATTACTGGTTTTGATCCCTTTGGCGGCGAGTCCGTCAACCCTGCTTTTGAAGCTGTGAAGCTGCTGCCCGACACCATTGCCGGTGCCCAGATCATCAAGCAGGAAGTTCCTACCGAGTTTGGCCGCGCCGGTGAAGTGCTGGAAGCTGCCATGAACGCCTCGAAGCCCGATGTGGTCATCTGCATCGGTCAGGCAGGTGGCCGTTCCGCCATCACCCCGGAGAAGGTGGGCATCAATATCATGGATGGCCGCATCCCGGATAACAGCGGTTACCAGCCCGTGGATGTGACCATCCGCGAGGACGGCGAGACCGCATACTTCACTTCCTTGCCTGTGAAGGCCATGGTACAGAAGATGAAGGATGCCGGCATTCCGGCTGCCCTGTCCTACACTGCAGGCTCCTATGTGTGCAACTACCTGATGTACACCCTGCTGTACCTCATCGACAAGAAGTTCCCCGGCGTGCGCGGCGGCTTCATCCATGTGCCTTACGCCATGGAGCAGGTCGTGAATAAGCCGCTGGGCACCCCCAGCATGGATCTGCACCAGATCGCACGCGGTCTGGAAAAGGCTGTGGAAGCCATTGTGGAAAGTGACAGCGACATCGCTGTGAACATGGGCACCACCCACTGAGTTTAAACAAAGAAGGAGCTGTTGCAATGTGACAGCTCCTATTTTTATACGAACAGGCGTAAGAATTAAACGGCATCAATATGATGCCTACCGCAAAGTACGGAATGAGATGCAACAATTGATGAAAGCACAGAAAAATGTGGAGCTGTTTTTTGCGGAGGACAAGAGCAATCTCCGACCGCAGCATACCCGCTAAACGAATACCGCCGAGGAGCTTTCCCAGTTGGGAGGCATCCTCGGCGGATTTTTGTTTATGCAGCAGGTTTAAGATGTTGGATTCATTCTGTTAAAACGCAGTCCTACTCTCTGCCGGTCACGGCATCCAAGTCAACGCCCTGTTTTTGCTGCCCGGTATTTTCCGGCGGAGAACGGCAAAGTTTTTTTACTTGAAACGGTGCGCGGATACGATATAATAAGGATGGATAGAAAAATAACATTCGAGCAGCTCTAAGGTTCTGCTGCCCGGAAAGGAGCTTACTGTTATGCGCTATACCATCAGTGAGATGGCATCTCTGCTTGGTGTCACAACCCATACTTTGCGCTACTATGAAAAAATGGGCCTGATCCACCCCGAGGTTAACGAGGATACCGGCTACCGTTACTATACAGTCACTGATACCCGGCGGTTCAACCTGTGCAGGGAACTGCGGGCGGCAGAGCTCTCGCTGGAAGAATGCCGGGAGCTGATCGGCGCACCCACGGTGGAGCAGAGCGACGCCATGTTCAACCATCAGATCGCCCAGCTGCGGCGCAGGCAGGTGCTGGACGAACTGGCCATCCGTTTTTTGGAACACAAGCGGGAGCAGTACCGCACACTGGAACAGAATGCTGGGCGCATCTGGGTGCAGAATTTCCCGGAAATGTGGCGACTGACCTTCTCACAGGAAGAAGCAGCAGACCGGGATAAAGAATTGCAGCAGGAAAAGGCTGAATGGCTGGAATGTATGCCTGCGACCCGCTGGGTGAGCCGCCTGCCCCGGCGGGTGATGGAGCAGTTTCGGGTGGGACGCAACGAGTACGACTACGGCCTTATGATTGAGGCCGATGCCGCCCGCAGGCTGGGGCTGAAGCGCACAAAGCATGTGGAGGTGGTGTGTGGCGGAGACTATCTGACGACCATTTGGAAAAAGGATTATCGCGGGTCCTTTGGGTGGGACTCGCTGGACGACCTGCATGCGGAGATCGTGCAGCGCGGTTTCCGTGCGGTGGGCGAGACCTTCAGCAGCATCACTGCTAGCCGGGAACAGCCCGATGGGAGCATCGTGAATTACCATCTGACGCGGACAAAAATATATACATAAAATTGTAATATCACGAGAATTTGTTATATCAGACAAATTTTTGTGATATTTTTGTCAAAATGGCCCTTGACCTTCGCGCTGCTCTAACGTGTAAGCTTTGTTTATCCGGTAACAAAGTCTGCGGACTTTGCTGCCAAACACGGATCACACGAAGAAAAGGCAAGGAGAGCTATTATGAGCGAAAAGATTTCCCGTCGCAATTTCCTGCGCACTGCTACCTTGGGTGCAGCTGCCGCAGGCCTGCTGACCGCCTGCGGTGACAAGGCTGCTTCCGGCAGCGTAGCCGCTGCCGCCGGTACCTACACCGCCGGTACCTACAGCGCTACCGCTACCGGCATCAACACCGCCACCCCCGTCACCGTGACCATGACCTTCAGCGCTGATGCCATCACCGATGTGCAGATCGACGTTGCAAACGAGACCAAGGGCTACGGTGCCGACATCGCCGATGAGATGGTCAAGAAGATCCTGGACGCACAGTCCAGCGAGGTGGACGGCCACTCCGGCGCTACCATCACCTCCGACGCCATCAAAAAGGCTGCCGAGAGCTGCATCAATCAGGCCAAGGGCGTGGCCGTTGCCCCCACCGAGGCCAACAAGGCTGAGACCGTTGTGCCCGAAGGACTGACCACCGAGGAAGTGGAGTCCTCTGTCTGTGAGCTGGGCGACATCACCCCCGACGAGACCAAGGACTTTGACGTGGTCGTCGTGGGTGCCGGTGCTGCCGGTGTGCCCGCCGCAGGCTGGGCTGCCGAGCTGGGCGGCCATGTGGCTCTGCTGCAGAAGCAGAGCATCGTGGTCAGCCAGGGCAACTGCGGTTCCGCCATCATCAAGTCCAAGTCCACCGACGCGGGCAAGAAGATGTGGGTGCACATGACCAACGGCCTGTGCGACTGGCGTGCCGATA
>ERZ772954.2085-NODE-2085-length-13639-cov-10.228651_pt1 | contig 13639 bp, 9 predicted proteins | sample MGYA00580684_ERZ772954 | MGnify/ENA primary metagenome ERZ772954 (study PRJEB29015, sample SAMEA2737654) | human gut metagenome | biome: human gut; feature: human-associated habitat; material: faeces | place: China | collected 2012 ...
TAGAATTAATGAAAGATGAATTAGATGAAAAAAGAGAAGAAGGCATAAGAGAAGGCATAAAAGAAGGGGAATCTCTTGGAGAAAACAGGATTAATCAGCTGATTTTGAAGTTATCCGAACTAAACAGAACTGATGAGATTCTCAAGGCAGCTGCCGACAGGGAATATCAGAAGAAGTTATTGAAAGAGTTTGGACTTTAAAAGCCCCAATACCCAAGGACAGAGTTTGTCAATATCCAAAGGACATTTATTGACCTGTCCCGCATTTCTTGCAAGACGCACAAAAATAATGAGCTATCGCGCGACAGCTCATTATTTTAATCTCTTATGGACTTTATCTGATTTTTCACTACATCTTTTCAACAATCCGCATCAGCATTAATCCATTACGAACAATCAGCATTTCTGCCGGATATCAATTCTACAGATGCAGAACTCTCTCCTTGATCTCCTGCGTTCTTCCCTGATTCCAGAACTGCGTTCCGATATATCCGCAGGTACGTCTTGCAACATTCAGTGTATCCTGGTTGCGGTTTCCGCAATGTGGACACTCCCATACGAGCTTTCCTTCCTCATCTGTTATAATCTGAATCTCTCCGTCATATCCACATTCCTGACAGTAATCACTCTTTGTATTGAGTTCCGCATACATAATGTTGTCATAAATGAAACGGATGACCTGAAGTACAGCTGCAATGTTGTCTTTCATATCCGGAACTTCTACATAGCTGATCGCTCCACCGGAAGAAAGTGCCTGGAACTGAGATTCAAACTTCAGTTTTGAGAAAGCATCAATCTCTTCTCCGACAAATACATGATAGCTGTTTGTAATATAACTCTTATCTGTAATTCCAGGAACAATGCCAAATCTCTTCTGCAGACATTTTGCGAACTTATAGGTTGTACTTTCAATCGGTGAACCATAGATACTGAAAGCAACGTTCGTCTCCTCTTTCCACTGGTTACATGCATCGTTCATGTGCTTCATAACATCCAGTGCAAATGGTGTAGCATCCGGATCTGTATGGGATTTTCCTGTCATATATTTCACACACTCGTAAAGTCCTGCATATCCAAGAGAAATCGTTGAATATCCTCCATAGAGAAGTTTATCAATCGGTTCTCCCTTCTTCAGGCGGGCAAGTGCTCCGAACTGCCACAGAATCGGTGCTGCGTCAGACAGTGTTCCTTTCAGACGGTTGTGTCTGCACATCAATGCGCGATAGCAAAGTTCCAGTCTGTCATCAAAGATCTTCCAGAACTTATCCATATCTCCACCGGAAGAAAGTGCAACGTCAACAAGGTTGATCGTAACAACTCCCTGATTGAAACGTCCGTAGAACTTGTAGTTTCCGTTCTCGTCTTTCCATGGGCTTAAGCAGCTTCTGCATCCCATAACCGGGAAACAATTTCCTTCTTTAAGCTCTTTCATCTTTTTCTCGGAAATGTAATCCGGAACAAGACGCTTTGCAGTACACTTTGCAGCAAGTTCTGTCAGATAATAATATTCGCTTCCTTCTTCGATATTATCTTCTTCTAGAACATAGATCAGTTTCGGGAATGCCGGTGTCACCCATACTCCGGCTTCATTCTTAACTCCCTGATAACGCTGACGAAGTGTCTCTTCGATAATCATCGCCAGGTCTTTCTTCTCTCTCTCGTTCTTTGCTTCGTTCAGATACATGAAAACTGTAAGGAACGGTGCCTGTCCGTTTGTTGTCATCAGTGTGATCACCTGATATTCGATTGTCTGGACACCCTTTGTGATCTCTTTCTTCAGTCTTCTCTCTACGATCTCATTGAGCACATCTTCTGGATATTCCATTCCGACCAGTTCCTGTTCGCTGATCACTTCCTTACGGATCTTCTCTCTGGAAACATCTACAAACGGTGCCAAATGAGTAAGTGAGATACTCTGTCCACCATACTGGTTACTTGCAACCTGGGCAATGATCTGAGTTGCGATATTACATGCTGTAGAGAAGCTGTGTGGTTTTTCAATCATTGTACCACTGATCACAGTTCCGTTCTGAAGCATGTCCTCCAGATTGACAAGATCGCAGTTATGCATATGCTGTGCATAATAGTCAGAATCATGGAAGTGAATGATTCCTTCTCTGTCTGCCTCCACAATATCATGTGGGAGAAGCATTCTTGTTGTCAGGTCACGGCTGACCTCTCCTGCCATATAATCTCTCTGTACGCTGTTGACTGCCGGGTTCTTGTTCGAGTTCTCCTGCTTTACATCCTCGTTGTTGTACTCGATCAGTGACAGAATACGATTGTCTGTTGTATTCGCCTTACGTACGAGGGATCTCTTATAACGATATCTTACATACTTACGTGCAAGTTCAAAAGCTCCGGTAGCCATAATCTGATTCTCTACCATATCCTGAATCTCTTCTACGGATACTGCACGATTCAGCTTGTTACACTTGAATTCCACATATTCTGCGATATCTTCAATCTGGCTGTCTGTCAGCGTACGCTCCCCATTATCCTTATCCGCTTTCGTCACAGCAACCACAATTTTCTGTATATCAAATGTCTCTTCCGACCCATTTCGCTTGATAATTTTCATTGATCAGTCTCCTCACTTTTTCTTATTTTTGCACGATATCTTGTGTTTTATCCGTTTCTATCGTGCTTTCTGATACTTATTCTAATACAAAATATAGTATAATGCAATCCCCAAAACACAGTATCATGTATTTTCAGAACATCTGCTACATTTTTTGAGTTTTTCATTTAACTGATAATCTTTACTCCATCTGTTATACAAAACCAAAACTGTCTATGAATTATCTGTCTACTCATTCTCCTTTCACACCTGCGGAAAAGGCAGCCAAACAGTCCTTATTCAAGGACTTTGGCTGCCTTTTCTTTCGTTTTATTTCAGGTAATAATTCTATTTATTTTTCGAATTCACAGATAATTCGGTCAATTCTTTTTCTAATAAGATCCGTTATGTTTTGCATGGAAATCTCTTGTCTCTTTGACGATCACTCCGTTCAATGCAAGAAGTGCAATCAAGTTCGGGAATGCCATCAGTGCATTGAAGATATCCGCGATATTCCATACTGCTTTTACTGTCATATATGGTCCAATGAATACTGCAAGGATATACAGGATACGATATCCCATTACAACAGCCTTATTTCTGTTAAACAGGTATTCCACACATCTCTCGCCGTAATAGTTCCATCCGAGAATTGTTGTGAATGCAAAGAATACAAGACACAGCATCAGGGAGAATGTCGCTACGAACGATGGGAATGGAAGTCCTTTCTGGAAAGCATCCATTGTGATTGCCACACCTTCAAGTTCCGGGTTCAGCCAGGAACCGGCGATCACGATGGAAAGTCCTGTCATCGTACAGATTACAATTGTATCAATAAATGTTCCTGTCATAGACACAAGTCCCTGACGGACCGGCTCTTTTGTTCTTGCTGCAGCTGCTGCGATCGGTGCACTACCAAGTCCGGACTCGTTTGAGAAGATTCCTCTTGCAACACCTTTCTGCATTGCTACAAACATGGATCCAACTGCTCCTCCCGCAAGTGCACTTCCTGTAAATGCAGATTTCACGATAGAAGCCAGTGCTGCCGGAACAGCTGTGATATTTGTAATAATGATGATTACTGCAAGTCCTACATAAAGAACTGCCATAAATGGTACGATAATCTCAGATACTTTTGCAATTCTCTGGATTCCTCCAAGAACAACAAGACCTACACACACTGTCAGGAATAATCCTGCGATCACAGTAGCCCATGAATAGTTTCCTCCGAGCAAAGAAACTGTATGTGCCATATCCGGATCAAAGAAGTTCTTAACTGCAGATGCAATACTATTCACCTGTGTAAATGTACCGATTCCAAAGAGACCAACTCCGGCTCCGAAGAATGCGAAAATCTTCGCAAGCCATGTCCACTTCTTACCCATTCCGTTTTCAATATAATAGAATGGTCCGCCGAGTACATGCCCGTCTTCGTCGATTGTGCGATATTTGATTGCCAGAAGACCTTCTGCGTATTTTGTCGCCATTCCAAAGAATGCCGCGATAACCATCCAGAACAACGCTCCCGGACCACCAAGTGCGATTGCTGTTGCAACACCTGTGATATTACCGGTTCCGATCGTTGCTGACAGAGCTGTACAAAGTGCCCCAAAGCTAGTCACTTCTCCGCTACCGTCTTCTTCATCTTTAAACATGAATTTGAAAGCTTTGCCAAGATGCCTGATCTGTACAAGACCAAGTCTGGCTGTTAGAAAGATACCTGTTGCCATGATGAGGCAGATTAACGGAAGCCCCCACACAGCATTGTCGATTGCAGTGATGATTTTGTCGATTTGTGCAAACATTTCTTTATTCCTCCATCCTTTTGCCTGAGAGACTCGCGGCATGTAACTGCATCCATGACCGCTTACACCTTCGGCGCTCTTTTTAAAGAGACTCTCCTGAGTATTGTTGTCATTTACGTCAGATGTAAATGACAACAAATTTTTCTCTTTCGTGCTTTAACACGATAGAAGTAAGAATAGCACTATGTTATAAGAAATGCAATATATTTCCGGCAGTTTTTTCAATTAAGATTACTAATATTCATTAATAAGATACTATTGTTTACTCTGCCAGCTCTTTTCCTGCTTCTTTAAGTTCCTCAAGCACATCATCTTCCGGGGCATCGTTTGCAATGATTCCTTCTTCACGAATCAACTGAGCTCCGGCATTTTTCATGCGATCTGCCCAATCTCTCATCCATTCTCCGTCTCCCCATCCATAAGAACCAAACAAAAGAATCTTCTTTCCTGAAACAAGAGATTCCAATTCTTCTACAAATGGCTCCATCTCAGATTCTTCGAGCACCTCGGCCCCCATCGCCGGGCATCCAAGCGCTAACGCATCTACCGCCGCCACTGTTTTTGCATCTGCATTTCCTACTTCCAGAAGTTCTGCTTCCTGACCTGCCGCTTTGATTCCTTCGACAACCGCCTCTGCCATTGCCTGTGTATTACCGGTTCCACTCCAATATACAACTGATATACTCATTTTATAAATTCCTCCACTTTCTTTGATTCAATGCGATTTCACGGATGTTTTTCCCATCCAGATACTCATTTACCGCGCAATCTTTTGCTCGGTCATATTCATGAAAAATCATTCTCGCTTTTTCAGGATTACTATATACTTTCCAGTATCCTGTCATAATAAAATCTTTGCCATCTTTTTCAATAAAGCTCTGCACATCTGCCATCGGATATCCAAGAAAAGCTCCTATCTCATGCGGAAATCCATTTCCTTGTTTATCACAATCACAAACTCGCGTCGATAGATGTATCAACATTTCCTCAATGCTGCCTTTCTTATACCCATATTGTCTGATCAGTTTCCAAAGTTTCGACTGATTCATGTATTCTTCCAGTTCCTTGGGACGATAGAACAGGACAAGGCATTTTCCCTTGGAACAAGATAACTTATGAAAATTAATCTCCATCCCGGAAAACATTTCTTCTAGCTCAAAATATAATTCATTTTCCATTGAAATCAGACCAGATACTTTAAGCCCTTTCAAAAAAGGTGCACACTGTAATATAACCTGAAACCCAAGCCGCACCTTCCGGTCTTCATTCTTCAGATAATAGGATAATACTTCTGTCGGCATATCGTTCTCCTTAGCTCTATTTTGAGAATGGTTTTCATTCAAACAATATGTTAGCATAATTGAGAACTATTTTCAATACTGTTTTTGATAACTTTTCTCATTTTTCGGAAGTGTTCATTATTTTCCGAAGTTATGGTAATTCCGCATAAAAGTTTTTCAAATTTTAACACTTTTTTAGTTGTTACTAACATATCTTTGGTGTATAATGAATTTATAAATATTTGAGAGGTGAGAAATCTCAAACATTATACACACTTACATAAAGGAGAGATTCGCCATGGTAAATTTAATCACAGGCCCAAGAGGCAGCGGAAAAACACAGCAGATGATCGATCTTGCAAACGAGAAGGTTAAGACTTCTTCCGGTAACGTCGTATTTATTAAAAGGAGCAGCAAAGACACTTATTCTGTAGATTTCAATATCCGTGTCATCAAGATGGCTGATTATCCTGACATCCTTACCTTAGAAGAATTCGTAGGTTTCCTCTATGGTATGGCTGCTGGCAATCATGATATCGAAGCTGTTTTCATCGACAGTATCTTAAAGCAGGCTAATATCACATTAGAAAGTCTTCCGACATTCATCGAGAAATTAAATAAGATTTCCGAAGATGCCAAGATTGACTTCTACCTCAGCGTCAGCGCAGATAAGGCTGAGATCGCAGATGTTGACACACTTGAATGCACAGTTCTGTAAGAACATTACAAGTAAGATGCAGAAAGATTCAACTGATTTGGGTCTGAATTAAATATTTACAAGAATTAAAAAAGAAGTACAGCTTGTACCGACCTCCCAATCGTTAGATTTTTTGGTCTAACTTTTGGGGGCGGTACATTCTTCTACTTCTTTTTTTACTCTTTTCTCTTATTCTGTCTGTGCAGAATCTCCTGCCGTATCTTCTGTCTGTTCTTCTTTCTCAGCCTTTGTGCTGATCTGTTCACTCGATTTTCCATTCAGGGAAAGAACTGTATCCACCTGCTCCCCCTTCTTATACTCAACTGTAACTTCATCTCCGACATTAAACCGGATAATATCAATGAAATCTACAACAGATACATCAAAGATCTCATCCGAACCTTCGAGCATGATATAATAATGAGAATCACCATCTATAACGCCCTGGGCGATCTTTGTGATCTTAGCTGTCAGTGTCTCTACGGATCTTGTATCCTCAGCTTCTGTCTTGATCCCATTCTTATACATCAGATTGGTGTAAGAATCCTCACATTCACTGACCGTGTCTCCAATTGCAACGATCTGATATTTCTGTACATTTACCATCGCATACTTCTTCACCAGACCGGCATCATCCTTCAGTGCAATGAAATAGGTCGGTTCACCGGAAATATTTAAGAGCAGTGGGAATGTTGCCATATAGTGCAGATTCTGCACCTGTCCTTCTGCGGAAGACATCGCCGAACGCTCTGTTGCTCCTTCGATCTCATAGAACTTTGTCTCCATTGTTCTCTGATTCATCAGAACAAACCCTACATTCGACTGATCCCCGGTAATTGAAGTAACACCTGTATATACCCATACATCATCATCGATTGCAAGATAATTGTATCCGTCAGTTGTATTCAGACAATCTTTCTGTCCCAATACACTATTAAAAAAACCATGTTTCAATGTTCCGTGATAATTATAAAGCTCAACTAACAGATCTGCGGAATATACTCTGTCAACCCACTGTGGGACATCCTCCACTGCATAATCCTTCGTCTCCCCTGTGATTGCATTGCAAAGTACAACTCTTCCGATTGTTGTTCCACCGAATAATCCGATATTGTACTTCTTCACCGGGCAAATCCAGTACGGAACCCCGTCTTCATCAATTTCAAAACTCAGATCACTAAAAATATAGGTCGGATAGTTAAATCTCAGATGACGGTAAATGTTTCTGTTAAAATGATCACTTGTCGTGTACTTCATCCCTTCACTCAGTTTTACGAGTTCCGTGTTCTGTGTTGCCATATCAATCTTGATATAGGCCGGGATTCCTTCTCTCATGTTCGTAAACCATTTGATCACGCTGGCATATTTCAAAGGAGAAACTCTCACCGGCTGATCCTGATAGTTAATCTGGGAATACAGTTCATCTACCTCGAACTGGGATACCATATCTACCATACTTCCCATCTTCCTGTCACCAAGAAGCTCTGCTGAATCCTTATCAAGCAATGGAATCTGATCAAAAGATAATTCTTCGATATCTTTCGTAAATTCTCCATTCTTCACCGTCAAAAGTTCCTGATACTTCTTCGCATTCACAATCGGAGAAGACAAAACTGTTCCTGCCACATATGCGATCACAAGTACCGCAAGGATTCCAAGAATCACCTTTAATCCCTTTGACTCTTTCCAGTCGTAACGGTTTAAATTTTTCTTTCTGATAAATACCACAGCTGCCAGAATGACCAACACCACAAGATACATCCAGAATTCCGATGCATGAATATTGATTGCCGGGAGTGTCACATAGTAATAGATTCCAATCAACAGAATCACTCCTATGACAGCTGTCACTTTCATTTTAAATTTGTTCATCTCACCTCTTCCTTTCTTCAACAAGGTTCTTTCATTTTACCATAGAACAAAGAATGTGCCAAGGCACATTCTTGCGTCTGTGGCAGTCGCTTGCGCCACCTAGCGGAGCGTTTTTATATATTAGGAAAGCTTTCTAATATATAAAAATAAAATGTGCGAAAAAATCTATTTCATTCCAATTTTTCCGCACATGATTAACAAAAATCGTCTAGAATCTTCTTCTCCAGAGTTCCGGAGAAAGAAGAAGCAGGTATGGGAAGATCTCTAATCTTCCAATCAGCATATCAAAGCAGAATACCAGCTTGGATAATGCTGAGAATGGGTGGAAATTCATCACCGGACCAACCTTTGAAATACCTGGTCCTACATTGCTCATCGTTGTGAGTACCCCACTAAATGTTGTCGCAAAATCAAAATTATCAATAGAAACAAGTAAAATTGATACGATCAGAATCATAATGTAACACGTCAGATAGAGATTTACATTCTTCAATGTATCCTGTCCGATTTTTTTGCCATTGACTTTGATGATTGTAACGGCGTTCGGATGTAACATCTTACGCACTTCTCTGCGGATTGATTTCACAATGATCAGCAAACGGCTTACCTTGATTCCACCTCCGGTGGATCCTGCACACGCACCGACGAACATCAATGCCATCAATATTGTCTTTGATAGTTCTGGCCATTGATCATAGTCTGCTGTTGCAAATCCGGTTGTCGTAATGATCGAACCGACCTGGAAAGATGCATAACGGAATGCATGTGCAACCGTTCCATAAATCTTGAGGATATTTCCTGTGATTATAGCGATTGACACACCTACTATTCCAAGATATGCCCACAGCTCTTCATTTTTCAGAATGGATTTCCAGTCTTTGAGCAATATGAAAAAGTACAAGTTAAAGTTAATTCCAAACAAAATCATAAATACTGTGATCACACCATCAATATATGCACTGTCGTAGAAGCTGACGCTTGCAGCTCTATTAGAAAATCCTCCCGTTCCGGCAGTACTGAATGCATGTAAAAGTGCATCATACAGGTTCATTCCGCCAAAGAGCAGGAAAACCACTTCTGCTGCTGTCAGTACAAAGTACATTCCATACAAAATCCGTGCCGTATGTCTTGCCTTTGGTACAAGCTTATCTGCCTCCGGTCCCGGTACTTCCGCACGCATGAGCGGCATTGCATTCTCATCATCCAAAGATGTGATCATCATAACAAATACAAGTACTCCCATACCACCGATCCAGTGTGTAAAGCTTCGCCAGAAGGAAATTCCCATTGGCAGAGCCTCGATATCTACCAGGATTGTAGATCCGGTTGTTGTAAAACCGGAAATCGTCTCAAAAAGCGCATCAATATAATGTGGAATACTTCCCGAAATTACAAACGGAAGTGCTCCGAATGCGGACCATAAAATCCATGCAAGCCCAACAATAACAAAACCTTCTTTTCCGTAAATCTGCTTTGAAGCCGGAAGTTTCCTTCCAAACACCATATAAATTGCGAGCAGGATTGCTGCTACAATCAGAAAAGAAATTACGCTTTTTTCATGATATATAAGGGAAACCAACGCTGGGATCAGAAGAAGTAATCCTTCGACTCCCATCATTTTCCCCAAAATATATACTATCATCTTCTTATTCATCGCGCTGCACCTACATTAAAATATCTTTAATATCTTCAATCCGTTTTTCCATCGTGATAATGATCACATTATCTCCTACCTGAATACAATCCTCTCCGCTTGGAAGAATGATCTGACGTTTTCTTGCAATACATGCAATCAGATTATTCGGTTTCAACGAGAGATTCTTCAATGGAATTCCTGTATAATTTGTCTCAGCCTTAACAATAAATTCCAGTGCTTCAACTTTGTCATCAACCAATTGATACATTGTCTCAACATTCGCACTTCCCTGAGAGTTTTTACGCGCTCTGACATAACTCATGATTGCGTCTGCTGTAGCTGTTTTAACAGAAACAATACTATCAATTCCAAAGTCTTCTACCATACGTGCGCGTCTATCTTCATTGACTTTCGTAACAATTTTGTCCACATTCTGACTCTTTGCAAAAAGAGAAAGTATAATGTTCTCTTCATCCATCCCTGTCAGGGCAACAAATGCATCCGCTTCATCAATCCCTTCTTCTACAAGAAGGTCGTGATCTGTTGCATCTCCATTAATGATGGTTGCTTTTGGAAGTAATTCGCAAAGTTCTTCACATCTTTGGCGATTCTGTTCTATAATCTTCACCTGCATACCAAGTGTGCTAAGCTGAAGTGCAAGATAGTAACCAACTCTTCCGGCTCCACAAATAATGACTTTTTTGATTTTGTCCTTACGCTTTCCATTTGCTTTAAAAAATGCCTCTAAATCTTTATGAGATGCCGCAATATGCAGACGGTCTCCTGCACGCATCCTGTATTCTCCATCCGGAATCCGAACTTCATCTCCGTGTTCCACTGCACAGACAAGCAGACGGATCTGGAACCGGTTATACATTTCCGCAAGGCTTAACCCTGCCAGGCTACTTCCCTCCGCAACCGGTAATTCAATCAATTCTACACGTCCCTTTACAAAAGTCTCCACCTGACTCGCATCCGGGAAGAGCAGAAGTCTGCTAATCTCATCTGCCACGATAAGTTCCGGGTTTACAGCCATGCTAAGATGCAGATCTTCTTTCAGAAGTCCGATCTGACGATAATAAATCGGATTACGCACACGGGCAATCGTATGTCTTGCACCTAATTTTCTGGCGATCAGACAGCTTAACATATTGCATTCATCTGCTGATGTACAGGCAATCACCAGATCAGCATGCGCCACATCTGCCTGTTTAAGTACTTCTGCGTCTGCGCCATCTCCCGTCACGCAGGCAATATCCAGACGATCCATAGCAAATCTCAACTTATTCTCATTACTGTCAATCATTACAATGTCGTATTTCTCGGCGGAAAGTTGCTTGGCAAGCTTGTAACCAACCTTTCCGTCACCGATAATAATAATCCTCATTTTCCTATCCCTCATATTATTATAATAATGTTATAACTGCTCTACACAGTCACTTTATGTCACTGTTCACAGGATTTCATAAACAATAACATACCTGTCTAATGTAGACAGGCAGATGAATTATAGCACCTTTGTTTTGAAAGTACAACCATATTCGCAAACTTGTGATTTTTTTGTGAAATACAATGTTACCGTTTTTTTCTAAAACAAGCAATAAGAGCGTGCTATCCACTCCTTTTTATCAGCCGGATAACACACTCTTTATATTGCCTGAATCTTTAATTATGCTTCTTCTGCTCTTGCAGCAATTTCTTTCTCCTGTACATCAGATGGAGCCTGCTCATATCTTGCAAATGTATATTCGTAAGATCCTCTTCCACCTGTCATGGAGCGAAGTGTTGTGCAATAGCCAAACAGTCCTGTCATTGGAATATCTGCTTCAATAACCTGCTTCCCTCCAGCTACCGGTATCATGCCAAGCACACGTCCTCTGCGTTTGTTCAGGTCTCCCATGATATCTCCTGTGTAATCATCCGGAACTGTAACTTTCAGGGATGCGATTGGTTCAAGAAGTACCGGAGATGCCTCCATGAATCCTTTCTTGAATGCCTGGATCGTAGCTGTCTTAAATGCCATCTCTGAAGAGTCTACCGGATGATAGGATCCGTCGTATAAAGTAGCTTTCACACCAACTACCGGATATCCGGCAAGAGGTCCTTTCACTACAGATTCCTGCAGACCTTTCTCTACTGCCGGGAAGTAGTTCTTCGGAACTGCTCCTCCAACGACACATTCTTCGAATACAAATGGAGTTTCAAGATCACCTGACGGTTCGAATTTCATCTTAACATGTCCGTACTGTCCATGTCCGCCGCTCTGTTTCTTATACTTGGAATCAACGTCAGAATTCTTACGGATTGTCTCACGGAATGCAACTTTTGGTGTCTCCAGTGTGATCTCTACTTTATATCTTGCCGCCAGTTTACTTGCCACGATCTCAAGGTGCTGCTCACCCATTCCATAAAGAAGAGACTGTCTGTTCTCACTGTCATTCACAGCTTTCAATGTAACATCTTCTGCTGTCATTCTTGCAAGAGCCTGTGATACCTTATCTTCATCGCCTTTATTCTTTGTTACATATTTCATATATGTATAAGGTTTTGAATATTCTGTCTTACCATAAAGAACCGGTGTTGTCTTTGTGGACAATGTATCCCCTGTTCTTGTTGCGGTCAGTTTTGCGATAGCACCGATATCTCCTGCAAACAGCTCACTGACTTCCACAGGTTTGTTACCGAACATCGTGTAAATCTTACCAAGCTTCTCATCTGTATCTGTATCTGCATTATAAAGTGTATCGTCACCTTTTAATACACCGGAGCAAACTTTAATAAATGAATATTTTCCAATAAACGGATCAACCATTGTCTTAAATACATAAGCTGATTTGGCTCTTGCGAAATCATAATTTGCTTCATAAATCTCATTCGTCTTGCGATTGATACCTGCACATTCTCTCCAGTCCGGACTTGGGAAGAATCTTACAATATCGGACAGAAGATTGGCGACGCCCTGTGCCTGGATATTAGATCCCATAGCCACTGGGACAATACTTCCTTCCATAACCTCTGTTCTCATGGCAGAACGGATTTCTTCTACCGAGAACTCATCTCCTGCAAAATAGCGCTCCATATATTCGTCACTAATCTCTGCGACTGCTTCCAGAAGCTTCTCATTAAAGATTTCTCTGGATTCAAACTCCTTCGGCGAGATACAACACGCCGAAATCCCGTGTTCTTTTGCACGTTCCAGCGCATATGCATTGGCGTTATTACTGATCACACCGACAATTTCCGCATTAGTGATCGTACCGTCTGCCACACGATCTATGATCGCCTGAAGGTTGGTTCCGCCTCCGGAAACCATCACGACTACTCTTAGCATAAAGTAACTCCTTTTTCTCCGGCTTCGATCTTACCTACTACATATGGAGTATCTCCGGCCGCTTTGATTGCTTCCATTGTCTTCTCCACATCTGCGGCGTCTACTGCCAGAACCATACCAAGTCCCATGTTGAATGTGTTGTACATCATCTGTTCTTCGATATCCCCTTCTTTTGCCAGCATATCAAAAATCGGAAGCACCGGATAACTGTCCTTTTCGATCACTGCATGCGTTCCTTCTTTGAGCATACGCGGAATATTCTCATAGAATCCGCCGCCTGTAATATGGCTGCAGGCTTTGACTGTCACACCCGCTGCTTTGATGCTCTTGAGTGCTTTGACATAAATTCTGGTAGGTGCTAAAAGTGCTTCGCCCAATGTACATCCAAGACTCTCATGATATGTCTCCAGATTTTCTTTTGTCATCTCAAACACTTTTCTCACCAGAGAGAATCCGTTG